>UOED01000031.1_pt1 | contig 92373 bp, 85 predicted proteins | sample 1990161 | NCBI WGS metagenome assembly UOED01 (sample SAMEA4728526, study PRJEB27164) | hydrothermal vent metagenome | biome: marine basaltic hydrothermal vent biome; feature: marine hydrothermal vent; material: mineral | place: Pacific Ocean | collected 2011-06-14/2011-07-23 | depth 1741 m | reverse complement strand
AAATCCTTGCCCCGGCCCACAATGGAAATCCGGCCTTCTTTATCAGATATGGCCATATCACCGGAGATAAAAAACCCGTCAGGACGCATTTCTGCGGCGGTTTTTTCCGGCATTTGCCAATAGCCCTGAAATAAATTCGGGCCTTTATATTCCAATATTCCAATTTCGCCCTCTGGCACGGGCGCACCGTTTTCATCGCATATGCGGACATCAACACCCGGCAGGGGAAAACCTACCGTTCCGGCAACGCGATCCCCATTATAGGGATTGGAGGTGATCATTCCGGCCTCTGTCATGCCGTACCGTTCCAGAATGCGCTGTCCGGTGATATCTTCGAACTGATGAAAGGTTTCTTCCAGAAGCGGCGCGGAGCCAGAGATAAACAATCGCATACTCCGGCACAGATCTCTGGTGAAACCTTCATGGGCCAAAAGCCGGGTATAAAAAGTCGGCACCCCCATAAGTACCGTCGATTTTGGCAGCAACCGGATCAGGGCATCCACATCAAGGCGCGGCAAAAACCAGACGGTTGACCCGCCGAGCAGCGCACAATGCAGGGCGACAAACAACCCGTGGACATGAAATACGGGCAGCGCATGAAGCAGGACATCATCCTGTTGCCAATGCCATATTTTATGGAGGGTGAGGGCATTGCTGGCCAGATTTTTATGGCTGAGCATGGCCCCCTTGGACCGCCCGGTGGTGCCGGAGGTATAGAGAATGGCGGCCAGGTCATCCTCGGCCATTTCTGCAATGGGATCAAATGGATTGTGGCTCTCCGCTTGTATAGAAAAAGCCGCCATAGTGAGATTTTGAATATTATGACTTTTAAAAATTTCAGGATTACCGATCAGCAGGGCAGGCCCGGCGTCTTCTATGAAATAGCTGACTTCATTTGCCGTATAGGCCGTATTGAGGGGCAGATAGATCGCACCGATGCGCAGGCAAGCGAGATAGAGACATACCGCCGACATGGATTTTTCCACCTGTACCAGCACCCGGTCACCTTTGGAAATATTCAGGCCCTTGAGAAGTGCAACCATTTTGGCAGATTGATCATCCATTTGACCATAGGTGAGCCGCCCGCCGTCTTCCTGCTGTAAAAAGACTTTATTCAGGTCCGCCGGAAAACGGGACTGGAACAGGGCATAAAGGTTGGCGTTGGTCATTTCAGTAATCTTGATATGTCCCGGATCGCACCTTTATCTGCGGAGCTGGCCATCAGGCCATAGGCTTGCAGGGCCTTGGATATTTTGCGGGGGCGCGCTGCGGCGGGTTGCCAGCCATCGGTGCCTTTGGCTTCCATAGCCTTGCGGCGTTTGCCCAGTTCGCCTTCAGAAAGGTCCACCCGGATGATGCGTTCTGGAATGTCAATTTCGATGATGTCGCCTTCTTCAATCAGGGCGATGGCCCCGCCCGAGGCGGCTTCCGGCGATACATGGCCGATGCTAAGTCCCGACGTGCCGCCGGAAAAGCGGCCATCGGTCACAAGGGCGCATTCTTTGCCAAGACCCATGGATTTCAGGTATGAGGTGGGATAGAGCATTTCCTGCATACCAGGCCCGCCTCGTGGCCCTTCATAACGGATGACAATCACATCGCCGGCCTTGACCTTGCCCGTGGTGATGCCTTTTACCGCATCGTCCTGACTTTCATAGATACGCGCCGGGCCGGTGAAGGTTAGATTGTCCTCATCTACGCCCGCCGTCTTTACGATACAGCCATCAACGGCCATATTACCTTTCAGAATGGCAAGGCCGCCATCTTTGCTATAGGCGTTCTGTACATCCCGAACACAGCCCTTTTCCCGGTCAAGGTCAAGGCTGATATAATGCTTGTTCTGGCTGAAGGCTTCCGTGGTGCGCACGCCGCCCGGAGCCGCCCTGAAAAAAGTCTGGGTGTTTTCACTTGGGCTACGGTTAATGTCATTTTCCCCGATGACATCGGCGAGGCTGCCGCCCGTGACGGTGGCGCAATCCCGGTTGAGAAATCCGCCCTTGTCGAGCTCACCCAATATGGCGATGATCCCGCCCGCCCGGTGAACATCCTCCATATGATATTCCTGGGATGAGGGGGCGACTTTACAGATGTTGGGCACGTTCCGTGACAGGCGGTCAATATCATCCATGGTGAAATCAACCTCCCCCTCCTGTGCTGCCGCCAGAAGATGCAATACGGTATTGGTGGAGCCGCCCATGGCAATGTCCAGCGTCATGGCGTTTTCAAAAGCCTCAAAAGTGGCGATGGACCGGGGCAGGACGGAAGTGTCATCTTTTTCATAACAGGCAATGGTATTTTCGGTGATTGTCTGTGCAGCCTTCAGAAACAGTTCTTTGCGCGCTTCGTGGGTGGCCAGCAAAGTACCGTTGCCGGGCAGGGACAGGCCCAAAGCCTCGGTCAGGCAATTCATGCTGTTGGCAGTGAACATACCGGAACAGGAGCCGCAGGTGGGGCAGGCAGAGCGTTCCACCTGTTCAACAACCTTATCGCTCACATTGGGGTCAACGCCCATGATAATGGCATCCACAAGGTCCAGCTTGTGATTGACAATTTCGGTCTTGCCCGCTTCCATAGGCCCGCCGGAGACAAAGATAGCCGGAATATTCAGGCGCAAGGCCGCCATCATCATACCGGGGGTGATCTTGTCACAGTTGGAGATACAGATCATGGCGTCTGCGCAATGGGCCTCGACCATATATTCCACGCTGTCGGCGATAATCTCGCGGCTGGGCAGGGAATAGAGCATGCCGTCATGGCCCATGGCGATGCCGTCATCAACGGCGATGGTGTTGAATTCCTTGGCAATACCGCCGTGTTGTTCAATTTCGCGGGCGACCATCTGTCCGATGTCTTTCAAGTGAACATGACCCGGCACAAATTGGGTAAAGCTGTTGACCACGGCAATGATCGGTTTGCCGAAGTCCTGATCCCGGACCCCTGTGGCCCGCCAGAGGGCGCGGGCACCGGCCATATTGCGGCCATGGGTGGAGGTTTTGGAACGATAGGCGGGCATGGTGACACTCCTTGTTACATATGCTTTGTTGACGGAGATATAAATATCATTTTTCGCGCTTTTGTCGATGTTTTAAAAAATACTTGGTAAATCGGACCGTAGCCATTTAGACTGTAAATTATAAAACACAGATAATGTTTGGAGGACAAAGGCATGATTAAAGGGGCCGTTATTTTTTTCTTTCTTTTAGGGACAACTGTTTTAACTGGCAGTCAGGCGCAGGCCGACCAGATTCAGTCCTTTCTTGGCTGCGCTGAAATAACTGATAGTGATCAGCGACTTGCTTGTTTTGATTCGGCGGCGAAAAAAGCAGTTGGTTCAAATGTCGCTCAGAACCGTCCGCATGAGGTGAAAGTCACAAAGGAACAGAAAGTTGCCAACTTTGGTAAAGCCCAGTTACGTGACTCACCGATTAAGAAAGCCAGAGAAGAACAAAAGAAAAAGGAAGATAAGGAGCTGAAAGAAATAAGGCTCAAAGTTGAAAAATTTGTCTATACTGCTTCCAAAAAATTCGTTCTTTTTATGGACAATGGCCAGATATGGAAGCAAAAAGACGGAAACCGTATCCGGTTGCCCAAGGGGGAATTCGAGGTGATAATTAAAAAAGGAATGCTCGGCGGATATAATATAATTGTGCCGACGAAAAAAACTCTTATTAGGGTAAAGCGTCTGAAATAGCCCCTCTATTTTCCCGAAATGAAACAATTGGTTAACAAATTGTAAAGAATTTGTTACAGTTTTCACGATTTATTGATTCTCTGTGTGGACTAGACCGTGTTAATCATTGAAAAATAACGATAAAAGATTTTTGGCCCCCATATTGCAGATAAGTAATCAATGGCCGCTAAGGCGGTATGTATGTTTATTTAGTAGGGATAATAAAAATGTTTAAAAAATCTTTTATGGTTATTTTGGGTCTGATTACAGGTGTCCTTTTATCTGCGGTCACGTTATCAACGGCGCATGCTGGGACACGAACCAACGGCCCTATTGAATTGGCCAAGGTAGAAGACCCCGCGTCTGAAAAAAAATGCCTTGAAGCATTTGTAAATTCCAACTTTGACTTTGCCCATCCCCTGTGTCTGTCGTTGGCACAATTGGGCATGAAGGACGCACAGCTTGTCACCGGTTTAATGTATGCCTTTGGCGAAGGAACCGAAAAAAATGATGAACTTGCCAGACTATGGTTAAAAGAGGCTGTGCGTAACGGCAGCGCGGAAGCTAAAGAAGTTCTTGGTGAGATAGACTGATTAATCAAGCTAAATACCGACTATTCTTTTTTTAAAATATATGTAAACTGCTCTGTAATTTTTATGGAGCAGTTTGTCTATGTCCAAGAATAAATTTCCAGCATTAAAAGACATTCAAGATGCCGCAGGCAGGTTAAAGAATGTAGCGGTAAAAACGCCGTTATTATGGTCTGCACCCCTGTCCGAACAACTGGGCGCACAGGTTTTTATCAAGCCTGAAAATCTGCAAAGAGTTGGTGCCTTTAAATTTCGCGGGGCCTATAATCGGTTATGTCAGTTGAGTGATGCGCAGAAGGCCCGTGGCGTGGTGGCTTTCTCATCGGGTAATCATGCGCAGGGGGTCGCTGCTGCTGCCCAGATTCTTGGGATTAAAGCCACGATTGTCATGCCGTCCGATGCACCGGCCATGAAACTGGAAAATACGCTTTCTTACGGCGCCGAAGTTGTCAAATGTAACCGGGAGACGGACAGTCGGGAAGAAATCGCGGCGGCGATTGCGGCAAAACAGGGGGCAGTCGTTGTCCCGTCTTTTGAAGATTTTGATATAATATGCGGTCAGGGAACTGTCGGGCTTGAGGTCATTGAACAGGGCCGCGATATGGGTGTGATATTTAACGGGTTTATATGTCCAGTAGGCGGCGGCGGCATGATGTCGGGATGTTCGACGGCCATAAAATCTCTGTCGCCGGATACGGAAATTTATGGTGTGGAGCCGGAGAATTTCGATGATGTGAAACGGTCGCTTGAAAGTGGTGAAATTCAGTCAAATAGCCGCTTTGGCGGAACCATTTGTGATGCCTTGCTCACACAGTCACCGGGCCAGATGACCTTTAATATTATGCAGAAACATGTGAATTCCATTTTAACAGTGAATGATGAACAAGTCTTGCAGGCGGTAAAGTATGCGTGGGAGAACCTAAAACTTGTGGTAGAGCCGGGCGGTGCCGTGGCCCTTGCCGCCATGCTTTCAGGCCCCATGGATGTTCAGGGAAAAACCTTTTGCATCGTGCTGAGCGGCGGTAATGTAGATAGGGATGTTTTTAACAAGGCACTCAGGTCTTAAATTCTTGATTTTCCCCTGTTGAGGGCAGCTGATTTATGTTAACGTTTCGAAAATAAAAAATAGGTATGGGATAATAAAATGAAAAAAATTCTTTTTGTCATGTTTATCATAGCAATTGGTTTGACCGTTGCGGTTTATGACAAGGTTCCGCCAAGTAAAGTTCCCATTAATATCAATGCGGAACGCTTAACGGAAAATGTTAAAATTCTGGCTTCTGACGAATTTGAGGGCCGGGCGCCGGGTACCGCCGGAGATAAAAAAACCATTGAATTCCTGAAACAGAAATTTAAAGAACTGGGCCTGAAACCCGGCAATGGCGACAGCTATTTTCAGGGGGTGAAAATGGTGGAAATTACCGCTTCGCCCGATACCACAATGGAGATTAAAACTGCTGACGGTATTATGAACCTGCGGTATGGCCCGGAATTTATGGGCTGGACCCAGCGGGTTGTGGATAAGGTTTCCGTGTCTGACAGCGAAATGATTTTTGTTGGTTACGGCATTGTTGCCCCCGAATATGGCTGGAATGATTATGAGGGTCTTGACGTGCATGGCAAGACCGTTGTGGTGATGGTCAATGACCCCGGCTTTGCCACCCAAAATCCTGATCTTTTTACCGGCAATGCCATGACCTATTATGGGCGCTGGACCTATAAATATGAGGAAGCTGCCCGGCAGGGGGCAGAGGCTGTTATCATCATTCATGAAACAGCTCCCGCCGCTTATCCCTGGGCCGTGGTTCAGGGGAGCTGGACCGGACCTCAGTTCAGCCTGGAAAGCGATGATGGCAATATGTCACGCGTTGTGGTGGAATCCTGGATGCCGGGCGATAAAATGGCTATGATATTCAAATCCGCCGGACTGGATTATCAGGCTTTGACAGCGCAGGCCGCCGTTAAAGGATTTAAGGCCATTTCTCTGAAAGCCACCATGTCTGTTTCCCTGAATAACACTATTCGTCATGTGGTTTCCAACAATGTGGTTGCGGTTTTGCCGGGGACAGAGCGGCCTGACGAATATATCATTCATATGTCCCATTGGGATCACCTAGGCCGGGATGAGGCACTGGAGGGGGATCAGATTTATAATGGTGCCGCCGATAATGCCACCGGTACGGCGGGTTTGATTGAGCTGGCCAATGCTTACCTGTCCGGCGCGCAAAAACCGGGCCGGTCCATCATGTTTATGGCCGTAACCGCAGAGGAACAGGGGCTGCTGGGATCCGAATATTATGGCAAGCATCCGCTTGTACCGTTAGGCAAAACTGTGGCGGCCCTCAATATGGATGTCCTGTCTTATTTTGGTGAGACTTATGATGTGACTATCGTGGGGTACGGCAATTCGGAACTGGATGATTATGTTGACCGGGCGGTGCGCAAGCAAAAACGGATTGCCAACCCTGACCCTGAACCGGAAAAGGGCGGTTTTTACCGGTCTGATCATTTTAGCCTGTCTAAAGAAGGCGTGCCGGCCCTGTATTTTGAAGGCGGGGTTAACAATGTTGAACATGGCCGGAAATGGATGCTGGAAAAACTGGCGGATTATACGGCCAACCGCTATCACAAGCCATCTGATGAATATGACGAAAGCTGGGATATGTCCGGCGCAGTCAAGGATTTGACTCTGATATATAAAATCGGCCTGCAATTGTCCCATGAAGACAGCTTTCCCAACTGGCGTGAGGGCAATGAATTTAAAGCCAAGCGTGATGCCATGATGAAGAAATAGCCCTATGGATATTACGCAAGAGCTGGCTCAAAAAAACGTAATTCATGCTGCGGCACATTTTCCGCATTGGGGGAGTGACGGGTTCAGGGCCAGCCTTTGACATTCAATTTCCTCGCCGCAGGTAATGCAATATCCAAATTCACCTTCTTCGATGCGGATGAGGGCCGCATTGATACGCATCAGCTCTATTTGCCGCCGCCGCAGGACTTCCTGTGACATGGCCTGTTTTTGCAGGGCATCCATCCGGGACAGGCGGCCAAGCTTGCTCTGGTCCAGTTCCACGGCATTGCTTTCATCCCCGGCGAGGGCAATTAATTTTTGCAGAGCCATTCTATCATCCTGCAATTGTTGTTTATAGTCTGTTTTGGCCATTTTTATCCTTGTGAATCTGCTGGTTATTGTAGATTATATGGAAAAACCCATTCTGGATATAATCTATGCAAAAAATCATCACGGACTATTTTCCGGAATTGAACCAGCTTTCGGCGGAAAACAAGAAAATTCTGGAAAGTGGTATTCATATGGTTTCGGCCCCGGCGGGTACGGTTATGTTCTCTGAGGGCAGTGAATGCAAAGGCTATGTCATGCTGTTGGAGGGAACGGTGCGGGTGCATAAAGTCTCGGAAGATGGCCGTGAAATCGTCCTTTACCGGGTTGAAAGCGGCGAATCATGCATCATGACCACGACCTGCCTGATTTCTGATGAGCAATATGGGGCAGAAGGGGTGGCAGAAACCGATGTGAAACTGGTCGTTGTGCCCCCCGGAACATTTAATCAATTGCTGGCGCGCTCGGACAAATTCCGCAATTTTGTTTTTGAGGTTTACGCCAAACGTATGTCCATGCTGATGATGCTGGTAGAGGAGGTCGTCTTTAAAAAGCTGGATAAGCGGCTTGCACATTTGCTTTTGGACCGAAATAAAGACCAGTTCGAGGCAACGCATCAGGATATCGCTCTGGAGCTGGGTTCCGTGCGCGAAGTGGTCAGTCGGCAGCTCAAAGTATTTGAACGGGGCGGGCTGATCAGACTGGGCCGGGGCTCTATTACTATTCTGGACCGGGACGGGCTTGGAGCCGCTTCTCAATAAACTTTAGTTATGTGACTTCTGTCACTTATTTTTTCTGTAAAATATGATTTACTCAGTCTTGCTTGAGAGAAAATACTTAATATATAGGAGAAAGAAGATGAAGTTGAATGTAGGTGGATTGGATAAAATGTTGCGTGTGGTTGCAGGCGTTTTGTTGATCGCCGCCGCCGTAACAGGCTATTTCACCCCCTGGGGCTGGATTGGGATAATCCCGCTGGTCACAGGACTTGTCGGCTGGTGTCCGGCCTACGCTATTTTTGGTATTAACAGTTGCCCTCTATCGAAAGGAGAATAAAATGACTATAGATCGTATGGTATTTGCCTTCGCAGGCATTGTGATAATCGTGAGTATAATTCTTGCCCTGACCGTTCATATTTATTGGTTGGGACTGGCGGCCTTTGTCGGGTTGAATATGTTGCAGGCATCTTTTACCAGATTTTGCCCGCTTGCCATGATACTCAAGAAGCTTGGCGTGAAGCCCGGCAAGGCTTTTTCATAAACCTGAATTCCGGAGCGACGGTATGATTCACATCTCTGAAACGGCGACCCGCCGGCCCAAAGTATTTCTTTGGGCCAGCGGCCTGTTTAGCCTGATAATGATTATGTTGGTGGCTTTGCCCAGTATCTGGCCGACCACATTCCCCATGTTGCATGCGATTCAGATAGATACGGATCCGGAAAATATGCTGGCGGCTGATGAGCCGGCGCGGGTATTCCATAATGCCCAGAAAAAAGTTTTTTCCCTCTATGACATGGTTGTGGTCGGAGTCGTCAATGAAGAAAACCCGCATGGCGTTTTTAACAAGAAATCCCTTGCCAATATCTATGCCCTGACGGAGTTTGCCAAGAAAATTGAATGGCAGGACAAACAGGGAAAGACTCAAGGGGTCATTTCCGTTGACCTGATGGCACCGTCTACGGTCGATAATATCGAACCGGGCGGGCCGGGGGTGGTTAAATTCGAATGGTTGATGAACAGACCGCCTGCCAGCGATGCGGAGGCCTTGTCCATTTTGAAAAAGGCTCAGAATTTACCGTTGCTGAACGGCACGATTGTGTCCGAGGATGGCAAGGCCGTTGCCCTTTATATCCCCATTACGTCCAAGAACATCAGTTACAATGTGGTTCAGAAACTAAAAAGCAAAATTGCGGAATTTGACGGCAATGATAAATATTATATTACAGGTCTGCCCGTTGCGCAGGATACGTTCGGCGTTGAAATGTTCGTACAGATGGCCATTTCCGCGCCGATGGCCATGATCCTGATCTTCCTGCTGATGTGGTATTTTTTCAAAAAAGCCTCATTGGTGATATCGCCTATGATCGTGGCTATAGTGTCTGTGATCAGCACTATGGGATTGCTTATCATTTCCGGAAATACGGTTCATATCATGAGCAGTATGATTCCTATTTTCATCATGCCCATCGCCGTACTGGATGCGATCCATATCCTGAGTGATTTTTATGATAAATATCCCCGGTATAAGGACCGTTGTAAAACCATTCAGCATGTGATGAAGGAACTCTCCGCGCCCATGCTCTATACGACGCTGACCACAGCGGTTGGTTTTGCCTCGCTGGCCCTGACGCCAATTCCCCCGGTACAGACGTTCGGGATTTTCGTATCCATTGGTGTTTTGCTGGCCTGGTTCTTTACCGTCACATTGGTGCCAGCCTATATTCTGCTGATGCCGGAAGAAAGCTTTGCCAATTTTGGAATGGTCAAGGATGACAAGGGGCAGACAACATTACTAGCCAGAATATTGCATAGGTTAGGCCGTGTCACTTATAGTGGGGCCAAGCTCATCATGCTAGCTGTGTTTATCCTGATCGGTGTGGCATGGGTCGGGGTGAATAAAATTGTCATCAATGACAATCCGGTGAAATGGTTTGCACCGGATCATGAAATCAGGGTTGCGGACCGGGCGCTGAATGAGCGTTTTGCCGGAACTTATATGGCCTACCTGATGCTTCAGGCCCCCGCCGAAAGTGATGACCTTGGGGCCTATGCCAAGGCAATGGCGGATGATATGCGCGCGCAGAATTCAGCCCCGCTTACCGCTGTGGCACCGGAGATTGCGATTTTGGCGCAGCAGGCCAAGGACAAGAAACAACTGGTCAATCTGCTCATTAAAAAGATGGAACAGCGCATGGAAACCGTGTCCGATGAGGAATGGGACAGCTGGGATAATGCGTTGACCTGGGCCGGGGAATATATGAACCGGGGCGAGATATTCAAAGACCCCGAAGTCCTGAATTATATGAGCCGCTTGCAGGCCTACCTACAGGACACTGGCCTTGTGGGCAAGAGCAACAGCCTCTCCGATGTGGTGCGCACCGTTCACCGGGAGCTGTTTATGGGTAAACCGGAGGCTTACCGTATTCCAGATAGCCGGGCGGCCGTGGCCGAAACGCTGATCACCTATCAGAATAGCCACCGTCCACAGGATTTGTGGCATTTCGTCACGCCGGATTACCGGAAAACCAATATGTGGCTGCAACTGAAAAGTGGTGATAACCGCGATATGAGCGCCCTTATCGAAAAGGTTGATCAGTTTTTCAGCGAAAATCCGGCTCCTGATGGCATCAGTTATGACTGGTTTGGCCTGACCTATATCAATGTGATCTGGCAGGATAAAATGGTTAGCGGTATGGCCGAGGCCTTTATTGGCAGTTTCATCATTGTTTTGATTATGATGGTCTTCCTGTTCCGTTCCCTGTGGTGGGGGATCATGGCCATGGTTCCACTGACCTTTACCATTGGAATGATATACGGGATCATTGGTTTGATCGGCAAGGATTATGATATGCCGGTGGCGGTTTTATCCTCGCTCAGTCTGGGGTTGGCGGTGGATTACGCCATTCACTTTCTGGTCCGGAGCCGGGAAATGCGCAAGAAATTCACCAATTGGAAGGATACCAGCGAAGCCGTGTTCGGTGAGCCGGCCCGGGCCATTGCCCGCAATATAATTGTGGTTGGTATTGGTTTTATGCCATTGCTTGCCGCGCCGCTGGTGCCCTATAAAACCGTTGGTGTCTTCATTTCGGCCATTCTGGTTTTGGCAGGTATCGCCACATTGACTATTCTGCCTGCCTTGATCCGGCTTTTTGAAGGCTTGTTGTTTAAAAAGAATATGGAAAGGATGTAATATGAAACATATGCTGAAATTATTTCTGCTTCTGCCTTTGTTTTGGGCCGTTCCCGCCCATGCCATTGATGTGATGGATGTAGTGAAGAAAGCCAACCATATGTCCTATTATCAGGCAAATGATGGCCGGGCAAAGGTCAATATGCGCATCATTGATGCTCAGGGCCGCACCCGGGTGCGTGAATTTATCATCCTGCGCCGGGACGATGATGACACGGATACCCGTCAGCGTTTTTATGTTTATTTCAATAAACCTGCTGACGTGAAGAAAATGGTCTTTATGGTGATCAAGAATATGGACCGGGGCGATGATCGCTGGCTCTACCTGCCCGCTCTTGATCTGGTAAAGCGCATTGCCGCCAGTGACGAACGGACGAGCTTTGTCGGGTCTAATTTTTACTATGAAGATGTATCCGGGCGCGGTATTAACGAGGACACTCATACGTTGGTGAAAGAAGATGATAATTATTACATCATCAAAAGCATCCCGAAAGACCCACAAGCGGTGGAATTTGCCTATTATAAAAGCTGGATCCATAAATCCACTTTTCTGCCGATAAAAACAGAATATTATGATGCGGCGGGGGAAAAACTGCGCAGTTACAGCGCGCTGAAAGTGGATATGGTTGATGGTTACCCAACGGTTACGGCCTCCAGTATGGAAGACCATAAAACCGGGAGCAAGACACTGATGAATTACAGTGCGGTGAAATATAATGTGGGCCTGCCGGAAAATATATTTACCGAGCGTTATCTGCGCAAAGCACCCCGTAAATATTTAAGGTAAGCTATGGTACGGATTACAGCGTTACTATGCCTGATATTCATCCCCCAAAGCCTTATGGCGCAGGAAATCAAACTGCCTGAGGGTTTGGGGGATTTATCCGCTATGTCCCAAACGGCGGATGAGGCGGCAGGCCTGCCTTTTGACCTGAGCGGTTTTCTGGAAAGCCGTATCGGCACCCGCCTGCAAAAGGATGCCAATGAGAAGGATACCAGCATCGGTGAAATGCGCCTTCAGGTGGGCATAGAGAAGGAATTTGACAGACTGACTTTTAATCTGGTGTCTGATTTTATTTATGACCCGGTGCAGGACCGTTATGCAGTTGATCTGGAAACAGGGCAGGGGGCCGTTGATCTGCGCGAGGCCAATGTGGTCTTCAGTCCGCTTGATTTTATGGACGTGAAACTGGGCCGCCAGATACTCACCTGGGGGACAGGGGATTTGTTGTTCATTAATGACCTTTTTCCTAAAGACTGGAACAGTTTTTTCATTGGCCGGGATGATGAATATCTGAAAGGGCCGTCCGATGCCATAAAGACGGCGTTATTTTTCGGCGACTATAATCTGGACATCGTTTACGTGCCGCGTTTTGATGCCGACCGCTTTATTGACGGCACGCGCCTTTCATTTTTTGATCGGGGGCAGGGTCGTTTAAGCGGTCGGCAAAATCCGGTGCTTGCCAACCCCCCGGATAGATGGTTTGGTGATGATGAGCTGTCACTGCGTTTTTATGGCTCTGTCGGGGCCTTTGAAACGGCCCTCTATTATTATAATGGCTATTGGAAAAGTCCGGCGGGGCAGAATTTTGTCACGGGGCTTGCGGAATTCCCGAAGCTTCAGGTATTTGGCGCCAGCGCGCGCGGACCTGTGGGAAAAGGCATTGGCTCGGTAGAGATTGGTTATTATAAAAGTGCCGATGGGGCGGCTTTAAACCCATTGGTGCGCAACAGCGAATTTCGCTTTCTGGTCGGTTACGAGCAGGAAATCGGTACGGAACTGACCGGCTCCGTCCAATATTATCTGGAACGCAGGTCAGATTATGATCAATATGTGGCGAGCCTGCCCATTGGAGCCATACAGGATAGGCGGGACCGGCATATGTTTACCCTGCGTCTGACGAAACTTCTGATGCAGCAGGATTTGAGATTATCTCTGTTTAATTTCTATTCGCCGTCCGATAAAGACGGTTACCTGCGCCTGAAAGCAGCCTATAAAATCCGGGATAATATTACGGCGGAAATTGGCGGCAATGTCTTTTATGGTCAGAAAATATATAGTTTTTTCGGCCAGTTTAAAGACAACAGCAATATTTTTGCCGCGCTACATTATGATTTTTAAGGTTTTGGAAATTTATTTCTGAAAGGCAAATATTTTTTCGTCATCGGATAAAACCACGGCCTGAAAAGCTTTGACCAGCGGAATATCCAGATGACCTTCTGAATCCAGCATGATACTAATCGCCTGTTCCGCAGACATGGCCGGTTTATAGGATCGTTTGTCAACCAGCCCGGAAAACATATCCGCAATGGCGGTCATGCGGGCAAGGTCACTGATTTCTGCGCCCTTCAAGCCGTCCGGATAACCGGTTCCATCCAGTTTTTCATGATGATGACTGGCCATGTCTATGGTCATTTCATCCCAGTTATCCCGTTTTAATATATGGCCGCTTTCTGCGGCATGCTGTCTCATAATAACCCATTCTTCAGGGGTGAGTTCCGCCGGTTTGTTAAGTATTTCCAATGGGGTGACGGATTTACCGATATCATGCATCATGCCGCCCACGGTCATAAGCTGTAAATCCGAGTTTTTAACACCCAGTATCATACCAAAAGAGGTCAGATAACCACAGACCATCATGCTGTGCCGATAGGTATAATTGTGATGTTGACGGATAGCATTCATCCAGTCCGTAAGCCCGTCTTTCGAGGTCGCTTCTATGATCATGTCGCAACTGTTCTTGACATCATCCTGTGCGATTTTCAGTCCGGAGGCCGCGTTATTAAAGGTATCTTCTACCACTTTCAGGCTGACCTTGAGGGCGGCTTCCTGTGTTTTAGATAATTTGGACCAGGATGTTTCGACGGTGCGGTTGATCAGGTCTTCCATAATCTCCATAAAATTGCTGTCGGGGCAGGGGTAGGCAACATAATCTGTCGCCCCCAATATATTGGCCTGAACGACTTCACGTCGGCTAAATTCATTGAGCAAAAACAACACGGGGGCATTTTCCCGTTCTGCGAGGGACATTTTTTCTTTCAGGGCGCGCAGAATTATCGGATTGGTGAGATCTACCTGAATGATTAACAGTAATGATTTCTTGAAACTTTCTGCACAGAGTGACTTTACATCTATCAGCTCAACATCATGATGACATTTTACCAGATCAATATATGACTTATTTTGTTTGTCGTTATTATGAACAATTGTAACAATTTGATTGCTGTGCATATTTCTTCATATACTTTTTCCAAATGGCGAAATGCCATATGTTGCCATATGTTTCAGGCCAGAGAGAAATTATATCAACTATAGGTTGCTAATTTATTAATATCCATGGGCAATACAACGCCGCGAAAAGATTTTACCAGGGGAATATCCAGTTGCCCTTCCATTTTCAACATGGCGCCAATGGCATCCTCAGCCGTCATGGCTGCTTTATAAGGTCTTTTATCGGTGAGACTGGAAAAAACGTCTGCGATACTGGCAAGGCGCGTTATGTCGGTAATTTCATTGCCTCTCAGACCATGAGGATATCCTGAACCATCCAACCTTTCATGGTGGTGGCAGGCAATATCAATCATGGCCTCATCCCAGTTTTCTCTTGTGAGGATATCTTGTCCGTGCAGGGGGTGTTTGTTGATTATTTTTTTCTCTGAATCCGTAAGCTCTGATGGCTTGTCAAGCAGGCTGAGCGGAATCATGGCCTTGCCGATATCATGCATCATGCCGCCGACCGCCAGCCTTTGCAGGTCTGTCTTCCTGACCTGGAGTAACATCCCGAAGGACACCAGATATCCGCAGACCATCATGCTGTGACGATAGGTATAATCATGGTGAAAGCGGATTGCATTCATCCAATCGGTGAGGCCGTCTTTGGCCGTAGCTTCTATGATAAGATTGCAGCTGTCTTTTATTTCCGTCTGCGATACTTCCAGTCCCTTCGAGGCATTGTGAAAAGTTTTTTCCATAACTTTCAGGCTGACTTTCAGGGCTTCCTCCTGCGCCGGGGAGAGCTTCTCCCATGCTTTGCCTTTTTCATTATTGATCAGAGTATCGACCAAATGGATAAAGTCATTCTTTGGGCAGGGATATACAGTATAATCGGCGGCCCCCAATGTGGTTGCCTGTACGATTTCCCGGCGCGAGAATTCCTGAAGCAAAAACAAGGCCGGGATATTATGTCGTTCCGGCATGGCCATTATTCTTTTCAGGGGAAGAATGGAATTGGGGTCGATCAGGTTGACTTGAATGATGATTAATTTTACATCCGTCACATCTTCATGTGTAACGTCATTAATATCAATTTGTTTCACATCATGATTGCGGGTTATTAAATCAATATAGCCTTTGTTTTTCAGGCCGCTGTCCTGAATAATAACAACTTGCACGTTTCCTGTCATTCAAGAAAATTACAGACATTATGTTGTTAATTAATAAAGAATAGGGCAAATTTTACGCTTCAAGGAGGCGGGGCATCATCTCGGCAAAATTGCAGGGGCGAAAACGTATGTCCAGCTGTTCCCCCAGAATATTGTCCCAGCCATCTTTGCAGGCCCCGTTTGAACCGGGGAGGGCGAACATATAGGTGCCATTGGCAACCCCGCCGGTGGCCCGGCTCTGAACCGTAGAGGTGCCAATGACCTTGTATGAGGTGAGGCGGAACATCTCGCCAAAGCCCTCTATCTCCTTGTCATAAAGGCTGTGAAAAACCTCAGGCGTTATATCGCGGCCCGTCAGGCCCGTACCGCCAGTGGATATGATCACCTGAATGGCCTCATCCTTGATCCATGCGCTTAATTGAGCTGACAGATCATCCTTTTCATCGCGCACAATGGCCCGCGCCGCCAGATTATGGCCGGCTTTGGTCAGGCGGTCCACCAAAATTTGACCGGAGGTGTCATTATCCAGTGTACGGGTGTCGGAAACGGTTAAAATCGCAATGTTCAGGGGCAGGAATTCAATGGAGTTATCGAGAGGCATGTTTTTGTCTTTTTGCTTGGTTGCTGTCCTGTGATTTATACATGGGCCAGCCGCCCATGGCAACCGAATCCAGCGATGCGGTTGCCTGTTGCATTCTCATGCGGTATATCCACAGATTGCTGATCACACGTTCAATATAATTTCGTGTTTCACGGGCGGGCAGGGATTCAATGAACAGGAGCGGATCGTCCTGAAAATTGATTTTCCGCACCCATTTCCGAAGATTTCCCGGCCCGGCGTTATAGGCCGTTAAGGTCTTGAACAGATTGCCATCGGCATAATCCTTGCCCAGCATATCCTGAATATATCTCTGCCCCAAGGCCATATTATAACGGGGATTATCCAGTTTTATACGGCTGCCATAGCGCAATGACCGGTCGCGGGATATAAAGCTTGCCGTGCGGGGCATGACCTGCATCAATCCACGCGCGCCGGCGTGGCTTCTGGCCCAGCTGTTAAACTCGGATTCCTGACGCATGACAGCAAAGATCAAGGCCCGGTCAAGGGTAAACCCTCCCTCGGGCCGGGTATCGGGGACAGGATATAACGTACTGTCCAGCGCCGTGCGTTGTTTCTGTTCCTCAATCTTGCCAATTTTGAGCTGGGTTCCGGCCAGCCCAAGTCTGGCGGCAAGGCCGAGCAGGGCTTCATGGCGGTACCCCTCTGCGCGGCGCGAGGCATCACTTAATTCCATATCGGCCAGCATCACCTCGCCGGTTTGGGACAAGGCAATGGCTCGTTTCACATTCTTGAGGTCTTTGATCAGATTGTAATGATCTATGTTGAAATCGGGTATGGTCCAGTTGAGGTCCGTCTGTTGGCCCAGTTGGCGGGCGGCGATCAGGCCATAGAATGTCCGGTGAAAACTTGCCGCTGTGTGAAGCAACCGATTTACTTTTTCCGGCTGATGACAGACAAGGTTGGCGCGCGCGGCCCAAAAGGCCCCGGCGGCGGCTGTCCAGTCCCCGGCAACGGGCGAGGCGGCGACCTTCTCAAAATGCAAAGCGGACTGCACACAATCACCAAGCCGCCATGCCGCCAATCCGGATACCCAGTCGGGTTGTGATATGGTGTCACGGGCATTTTCGGCGGCAATCCCGCCCAGTGCCAGAGCCTTGGCATCCTGATTGTCAAAGAAATATCCTTCGGCTATTTTGCCCAGTAACGCATTGAATTCAGCATTGGTTAAAAGGGCGCGGCGCTCAAACGCCCATAATCTTTTTTCCGCCCGCTCCGGCATATTACGGCGCAGGTATCTTTTTATCCGGACCTTTAATTTATATACATCAACCCGGTCAGCTTTTTTGAGGCGGGCCTTTGGTATGGGAACATTGGGGTCAATTGTCTCTGCACTCATAGCAACTGTAATTTTTTTGGTCTTTGTCCGGATGGGTTTGTCCGCTGGAAAATTGAAGGCAAGGGCCGGAATTGGTTTATGAAGTTTTTTTGATTTGCCGCCATTTTTCTTTTTGGCCAGAGCATATATCCTCTTGGCACCGGGCAAGTCGGGATAGGCCAGCATCCATTTGGACAGCTCACTGTAACGGGACCGATAGGCGGTTGGATGCATGTAGCGCTGATATAAAATATGGCCCAGTAATATTTTATCATCCAACTGTCTGATCAGGCGATCGGTTTTTTTCCATTTCCCCTTTGTCTGCAATGCAAAAATACGTTTGTAGAGTTTGACATCCTTGTCGCTGAGCGGGGTGAGGCTTATTTCCTGTATGACCGTTATATCCTGAGCGGCGGCAATGGGTTGGACAGTCGCCGCCCCAAAAACGGTGGCTGGCCACAGGGCACATAACAGAAACAACATGAATTGTTTATATGTGGTCATGGGGTTTTGCCCTCAATCCGGGCCTTGATATTTTGCAGGTCGCGCCAGGCATCGCCCTTAGCCTTGGGCTGTTTGAGGAGATAAGCCGGGTGAAAAAGGGGAAAGACGGGAATTTTCTTGCCCTGAAGCTCATAATCATGCCATTTGCCGCGCAGGCGGGTAATATTGCCCTCCGTTTCCAATATGCTGTTGGCTGATACGCCGCCCAGAAGAACAATCAATTCAGGCTCGAAAAGCTCAATATGCTTTTTGATAAAGGGCAGGCAAATGGTGATTTCCTCAGGAGAGGGTGTCCTGTTGCCGGGTGGCCGCCAGGGTAGAATATTTGTAACGTAAAAATCTTTATCCCGTTCCAGTCCAATGGCGCCGAACATCTTGTCCAATAATTGCCCATGCTCTCTGGCAAAAGGTATGCCGTCACGGTCATCATCAGCCCCCGGCGCATCACCGATTAACATGATCTTGCTGTCAGGATTGCCATCGGAAAAAATCGTATGGGTTGCCAGTTTTTCAAGGCTGCAACCTTTGAAAGAAGTAATGGCCAGTTTCAATTCGGTCAGAGAAGAACATTTGCTAACGGCCAGTGCGGCTTCGCGGGCAATATGGTCCGGGGACAGAACCGGTGTTTTGTGAACGGGGGCGGATTTATGTTCTGTCTTTGGGGCCTGTGCGAACCAGTCCAGTGTTTCATCACCGGTCACTTCATTAACGCCTGAGTCCAGATACCATTGCAGGTGGGCCGCAATATCCTGATTCTCCATATGCTCTATGTTATTACCCATATGACCTATATTAAACGAAACCCGTTATTTTTTTATTACCCCGCTATACTGCATTATGCATTTCATGTGAAATGATGCAATCAGGAAGATAATATTTACCTATAATTGATTTAAGACAATTTCATGTCCGGGAAAATAACGCTATAGAATTTGATCATTATATGTTCGACTTCAAATGTGAACGGATATATTGTCTCACGAAAATTAAGCAAAAAACACGCGCAAAGGTATGCCCATGTTAAATGAAATGAAAGCCAAGGCAAAAGACTTTCCTCTGAAAGAGGCGAGGGCAATGGTTAAAGACCTTATGAAGGCAAATCCAGCCATATACTGGTTTGATTTTCTGCTGTCCATTACCATCGGGGCCACGGCCTTTGCGGTGACAGTTGTTTCGGAAACATTTTCGGCTGTAGGGATCATTTCATATCTTATCGCGACTTTTGCCCTGTATCGGGCGGTTATTTTTATTCATGAGATCGTCCATTTCAAAAAAGGCACCATGGGCGCGTTCAAGCTGGCCTGGAATGTGGGTTGCGGCTTTTTGGTTATGGTGCCGATGTTTATGTATCAGGGAGTTCATCTCGACCATCATAAACGGGATATTTATGGCACAAAACTTGACGGTGAGTATCTTCCGTTTGGTGCGCAAAACCCGTGGAAGAATGTATGGTATGTGATTTCCAGCATTTTTCTGCCTGCGCTGATTGCTCTGCGCTATATTATTTTAACGCCATTAGGCTGGCTCATCCCGCCTTTGGGTCGGTTGCTGTGGCAACGGGCCTCTTCCTTAACCATTGATCTTGAATATCGCCGCCCGGCCCCAACGGACCGGGATGGCAAATTCTGGCGATTGCAGGAGATATTTGCCTTCCTTTATGGCTGGAGTGCCATTGCGTTATGGTATTATGGCCTTCTGCCGGGCAAGTTTTTTGCGGTCTGGTATGCGGTTGTGTTTCTGGTTTTATTCATGAATAGTATCCGTACTCTGGGCGCACATGCCTACCGCAATCCGGGGGAGGATTCTATGACTATCGCAGAACAGTTTCTTGATTCCGTTGATGTGCCGGGCAGCTTTCTGTCGGCCCTGTGGGCACCGGTGGGTTTGCGCTATCACGCGACACATCATCTGTTTCCCAATATGCCATATCATTCCCTTGGCACGGCCTATAAACGCTTGAAAGATAATTTGCCCAATAGTGAATTATATCTTGAGGCGACCCGGCCAACATTATTTCATGCTATGAAAACGCTGTGGCATGATGCGGCAACACGCCAAAAATAAATAATTAACTTCGAAGAATATTATTTGGGTAACGGTTCTTTCCCCCCGAAAGAGTGGGTGTAACCCCGAGTTTAAACATACGTTCGTTTGAAATTATGGAGACCTTGACGTATAATCTTTGGATAGCCGGCTAAAAGAAAATCTATTTTGGGCGTATCAGCATAGTTTTATTGACCCGTGAGTAACCTTTGGGGTAACTTCGGGGCGACATTCAGGTCCGGCATTAAATATGGGAATAAAGTATCATGGAACGTGAATTTATGGAATATGATCTGGTCATTGTGGGCGGCGGCCCTGCTGGCCTGAGTGCGGCAATTCAGTTTAAGCAGATGGCCGATGCGGCAGAAAAGGAATTTACAGTTTGCGTCCTTGAAAAAGGTTCGGAAATCGGCGCTCATATTCTGTCCGGTGCCGTGATTGACCCCATCGCCCTGGATGAATTATTGCCGGACTGGAAAGAAAATGGTGCGCCGCTCCTGACTCCGGTAACGGCTAATGAGCATTGGGTTCTGAAAGAAAAAAGCAAGACCGGAATGCCTCATATTTTTTTGCCGCCCCTGATGAGCAACAAAGGTAATTATATTGTCAGTCTGGGCAATGTGAGCCGCTGGCTGGCGGAACAGGCAGAAAATATGGGGGTTGAAATCTTCCCCGGATTTTCCGGTGCCGAGATATTGTTTCACGATGACGGATCAGTAAAAGGCGTTCTGACCGGTGATATGGGCGTTGCCGAGGATGGCAGCCATAAAGACACTTATATGCCGGGCATGGAGCTTCACGGGAAATATACTCTGATTGCGGAAGGCGTTCGGGGATCACTCGCCAAGGGTTTGATTGCCAACTTTAACCTGCGTGAGGGCAAGGAACCGCAGACTTACGGTATTGGTATCAAGGAACTTTGGGAAGTTGAGCCTGAAAAACATAAACAGGGAACTGTGGTCCATACCCAGGGATGGCCATTGGATGCGGCAACTGTCGGCGGCGGTTTTATCTATCACCTTGAGGATAATCAGGTGGCCATAGGCTTTATTGTCGGGCTGGATTACGCCAACCCCTATTTATCCCCTTTCGATGAGATGCAGAGATATAAAAATCATCCCGCCATACGGCCTTTGCTGGAAGGGGGGCGGCGTATTTCTTATGGGGCGCGGGCCATTAATGAAGGCGGTTTTCAGTCTATCCCCAAACTGACGTTTCCGGGTGGGGCGCTCATTGGGTGTAGTGCGGGATTTGTTAATGTTCCGCGCATTAAAGGTTCTCATAATGCCATGAAAACCGGCATGATGGCGGCTGAATCAGTCTTTAAGGCCATAAGTGATGACCGGCAGGGGGATGAACTGGTCGAATATACGGCGGCTTTTGAAGCCAGTTGGGTGTATAAAGACCTGTACCGGGTGCGTAATGCCAAGCCTGCCCTGCATAAATTCGGGGCATTTTTGGGAACAATATATGCCGGATTTGATATGTGGATGAATAATCTTGGCTTGGGCTTTCTACTGCCCTGGACATTTGGCCATGATGCGGATCATACTTGCCTTAAACCAGCCAGTGAGAGTGTCGCTATTGATTATCCCAAGCCGGATGGTGTTGTGACCTTTGATAAACTTTCCTCAGTCTTTCTGTCCAACACCAATCACGAAGAAAATCAGCCCTGCCATTTGAAATTAAAGAATGAAGACACGCCGGTTGAGGTAAATTACAATATTTATGCAGGGCCGGAAGTGCGTTTTTGTCCGGCGGGTGTTTATGAGTTTATTCTTGACGACAAGGGGCAGAACCCTAAACTACAGATTAATTCCCAGAATTGCGTGCATTGCAAGACCTGTGATATTAAAGACCCGACACAAAATATTAACTGGACTGTGCCAGAAGGGGGCGGTGGCCCCAATTATCCCAATATGTAGCACAGCCAGCCGGAGTAAAATTTGACTTATAAAAACCATTTTTCAAAGATTGTAATAGTTGTTTTAGGCTTCTGCCTGTCTTCTGTGATGGCCGTTGCCAGTAATGGCGCGAAGGACGTCAAAAAAATTCAGGATCAGCCCTACGGTGAATATCTTGCGGGGCTACATGCGGCCATTAATAATGATGTGAGTGCGGCGGCGGATTTTCATGCGCAGGCTCTGGTGCTGGACCCGGAAAACAGCATGATTCTGAGGAAATCTTTCATTCTATTTGTCATAGATGGCCGCTATGAACAGGCTTTGAAAGTTGCCCATAAGCTGGATGATCTTAATATTTCCGACAGTATGGTACAGATGTTTTTGTTTCTGGAAAAAATGAAAGCCAGAGACTATGAGGCCTCTTTATCCAGACTTGATAATATTGGCAGTGCAGGGGTTTACGGCCTCTTTAAACCTCTGTTCAAGTCCTGGATTCTGGTGGCGCAAGGCAAAACAGAACTGGCCGAGGCCAATATGGCCAAGCTGCTTGAAAATAAGAGCTTTATGGATTTCAAACAATTTCATGCGGCGCTGTTTTACGATTATATCGGCAAGACACAGTTGGCAGAACAGATGTATGCCAAGTCTCTGGTTGATATGGGGGCAATGACCCTGAGGACAGCAGAGGCCTATGGTATATTATTGCGCCGGCTCGGTCGGGACAAGGATGCCCATCAGTTATATATCAATTATCTTGAAAAGGCCCCGGATAATGCCATTTTAAAGCGTGCCCTTAAAGATATGCAAAACGGCGTTCGGGCAAAGTCCTATATTTCTTCAGAGCATGATGCCATTGCGGAAATTTTTTATACGGCGGGAAATTTTCTGATACAGGATAATATCCGCCGACCTGCGGCGGCTTATCTGCGTTTTGCCGGTTATATGAAAAAAGATTTTTATAACGCCGATTATCTGCTGGGCCAGATTTTTGAGGCGGATAAATATTATGACGGGGCCCTGAAGCAATTTTCCAGAATTGATAAAAAATACCCGCTCTATTTTAAAGCACAATTGCAAATCGCCTGGGTTCTGGAAAAAATGGGTGAATTGGATCAATCTATTGCTGCCATGGAAAAGCTGTCACGTGACTTTCCGGAAAACCGGGAAGTATTGGCGTCGCTTGGCGATGTTAACCGCATGAACAGCCGTTTTGAAGAAGCCGGAAAGGCCTACAGCAAATATATCAACAGCCTGTCAGAGGTTAAAACCAAGGACTGGAGCATTTTTTATACCCGCGGCATTGTTTATGAACAGGCCAAGAAGTGGAAACTTGCCGAGGCTGATTTCTTAAAAGCCCTTGATCTAAGACCTGACCAGCCACAGGTTTTGAATTATCTGGCCTATAGCTGGGTTGATAAGGGCATTAATATTGATAAAGCCCGGAAGATGCTGGAACGGGCTGTGGAACTGCGGCCCTATGACGGCTACATAATTGATAGTCTGGGCTGGGCATTATACCGTATTGGCGATATGCCAAAGGCCGTAGAATATTTAGAGAAAGCCGTATTGTTACAGACGGATGACTGGGCGATCAATGATCATCTGGGGGATGCTTATTGGGCGGTGGGCCGTAAATATGAGGCAAGATTTCAATGGCGTCATGCCCTTTCGTTAAAGCCCGATGAAAAGCTTGTTACTGAGATCAGAACCAAAATCAGAGATGGCAAGAAAAAGCCGTGAACCATTGACTGTTATATCAAGAACGGCCCGCGCAAAAATCAACCTCGACCTTCTGATTACCGGCAGGCGGGATGATGGCTACCATCTGCTGGACAGCCTTGTGGTTTTTGCGGATTACGGCGATGAAATTCATGTCAGGCCATCCGAAAAACTGACCTTGACTGTAAGCGGACCTTTTGCAAAGGGCCTCGCTGACACGGATGATAATCTCGTTTTGAAAGCCGCAAGACTGCTGCGGGAGACGTTGAATATTCAGGCGGGTGCGGAAATTTGTCTGGTGAAAAACCTGCCCGTGGCTTCGGGCATAGGCGGTGGCTCGGCAGATGCTGCGGCAACATTGCTGGCCTTGCTTGATTTGTGGGCTGTTGACGGTATTTCTCATGACCTGGATGAAATAGCACTGTCTTTGGGGGCGGATATTCCGGTTTGTCTTAGGTCACGCACCATGCATATGAAAGGGACAGGCGAAATTTTAAGCCCGCTGTCTCTGAATTTTCCGCTTTTCATGTTATTGGTTAATCCCGGCGTTCAGGTTTCCACTTCCGAAATATTTAAGATTCGTACCGCACAGAAACATTCCTTTTCAGTATCAAGGCAATTGCCGGATGAAATTTCGACGCTGAATGATCTGCTGGACATACTGTCTGGCGGCAGGAATGATTTAACGGATGCGGCCTGTGCCTTATGCCCGGAAATAATATTGGTGCTTGATAAAATTCAGGAAAACAGTGATTGCGCTCATAGCGCCATGTCCGGTAGCGGCGCCACATGTTATGGTCTTTTTACCACAGCTGAGGCAGCCGCACAGGCGGCGGTAAATATTTCCGGGAATTTTCCGAACTGGTGGTTTAAAGTCTGTTAATCAAATGCTTGCGCATACTGCCATATATGCTACATTCCCTGAAATATAAAATCTATGATTGTTACCACATTGAATTTGAGGAAAATATAAATGACGGGGAAGGATAATTTCTTGAAGAGACTGATGTTTATGACGCTTGCCAGTGTGATGATTATGCACCAGTCTCTTTTTGCTCAAGTGATAGATGCAGCTACGCTGCAATCCCTGAAAAATCAAACCGGGTCTGCTGGCGTAAATAAAACGGTAACGTCACCTCTGGATCAAACCCGGCAACTGGAATTTCAAAAACGCCAGGAACGGCTTTTGAAGGTACGCAAAGCGAAAATTGCCAAAACTTCCCGGTTGGAAAAAGATTACCGGAACAGATTAGGCTCTGAGATTACCCAATATGGATATTCAATTTTTGAGAATATTCCAGCCGAAGACAGCATCATGACGGGCGTTATTCCCGATAGTTACAAGCTTGGGATCGGTGATGAATTGATTATTACATTTCAAGGGTCCAAATCACAATCCTATACGGTCAAAGTTGATTTGGAAGGTCGCGTTATTATACCTGAGCTTAAACCTATCTCTGTTTTAGGCATGGCGTTTGGCGATTTTAAAACAATATTGAAGAAACATGTTAGTGAGAGCATCATCGGGACCGAGGTATATGTGTCTTTGGCCTCTGTTCGGTATATTACAGTATTTGTTGCCGGGGAGGTGGATACGCCGGGGGTTGTGCGCACATCAAGTCTGGTAACGCCTTTGGAAGTTCTGATGAGGGCCGGAGGTATCAAGAAAACCGGTTCCCTGAGAAATATTGCAATTTACCGCAATGGCAAAAAAACCATATTCGATATTTACAGCCTGCTTGAAGGCAAGAATACGGGGTTCAACACTTTGAAGGACGGCGATAAGGTTATTGTGCCGACCATCGGCACTACGATTGCGGTGGACGGTGAACTTATCCGGCCCGGTATTTATGAATTGCCTGCCGGGGAGATGAGTATTCCATATAAACAGGCTTTGGATATGGCCGGGGGGACTTTACGGCCCTATGGCTATGAAATTTCCCAAATTAAAGTTGATAACAAGGGAAAACAAGCGTTTCTGAAAATAAAACAAAATGAAAAAATTTATAGTGGTGAAGCACTCATTGCCCATTTAATAGAAAATTCCCAGTCCGGTAAAGTTGAATTATTGGGGCATGTTAAAACACCGGGCTATAGATCATTATCAAGTACAAAAAATATTAGCAACCTTTTAGGGGGTGTTTTGAATTTGGCGGAAAACCCCTATCTGTTATTTGGTTTGATAGAACGCGTAGAAGAAAAAACCAGAACACGTTTTTTAAAGCCTTTCAGCCCGGAAAATATATTGAATGGTAAGGGAAATATTGCTCTGAAAGACGGGGACAGGGTAATTTTTCTTGGGCGTCCGGACATAACCTTTCTGACATCTAATTATGTCAGAAAGGTTATTATTACAGGTAAATACGAAGTTGAAGCAAAATTGCCTAATGGAGATGAGAACTTTAAATATTGTCGACCTTTGAAAGCGCTTGCCCGAATTATCAATGATACGCAGTCAAACCGTTTTGACACTGCAACGCGGGCTGTTTTTGTAAGAAAAGAAGTAGAAGATGTTGTTGCGGGAAAGAACGAAAATCTTAAGTTACAATCCTTTTCCGACGTAAATGTTGAGCAAAGGGCTTTGACAGAAATGTCAAAGGAAGATAAGAAAAAAATTGAAGAAAAAGAGCATCAACAATTTTGCCCTAAAATTTATAATGAGGTAGATAATTTGTTGCCGCTGATACTGGAATATACCGTTTCCATGGACGGTGCCGTCAGACTTCCAGGTGTATATCCTATTATGCCGGCTACGATGCTTTCTTCCTTGATTTCTGTCAGTGGCGGGACATCTAATGATGCTAATATCACCAATATCGAAATTGCCAGTCTGGATAGTGCGGCGAGTTCCGTATCAATGCGGATGCGGTGGGATTACATTGACGCTCAACAAACGGATATAACAAAAGTAACCGTAAATCCTGGTGGCGGCATCAGAGTAGGGTCTAAATTTTCCAATTTTGAATCAGGTGCCGTCTTGTTGACGGGTGAGTTTATGCAGCCCGGTGTTTATACAATCCGTAAAGGGGAGAAACTTTCCGACCTGATTGCCCGTGCCGGCGGCATTACGGATCAGGCCTATTCTTACGGGGCTATTTTTACCCGTAAAAGGGTACAGGAAATTCAGCGGCAAGAATTGCAGAAAACCGCACGGCATCTTCAATCGGCGATGATTTCGGCATCGGTTAAGAAAAATATTGAGGCAGACTCTCTGGCTGCAGCCCAGCAATTGACTAACCAGTTGGTCAATGCAAAACTAATAGGCCGGGTTGTTATTGAGGCGGACCCATTGAAAATATCTCTTGACCCGGGACTGGACACAATATTAGAGGCCGGTGACGCGCTTTATATGCCGAAAAGGCCAAATTTCATCATTGCCATGGGCGATGTACTTAATCCCGGGGCCCTGCAATTTGTGCCGGGTAAAAATATTGCGGACTATATTAATGAAGTTGGCAGTTATACAAGGTCAGCGGATGAGGGGCGTATCTATATTGTTTACCCAAACGGCGTTGCCCGACCGATTAACCTGTCGTCCTGGGGCGGGGACCGGAATATAAGCATTCCGCCGGGGACTGCCATTGTGGTCCCAACAGATTTAAGTCCGTTTGATACGCTGTCTCTGGTGAGAGAGATCGGCGGTATATTCCAGAATTTGGCCGTATCCGCAGCATCCATCGCTGTTCTGATCCGTTAATAATGGTATCACGGGTGTTATGGCAAAAGAAATATCGCCGTAATTCCATTCTGTCATTATTGGCCGGGTTAGGGTTCCTCTTTTTTACCCTGCCCGTGGCCATGGCGGAAGATATGCCCTATTCCTTCAACAATTTTGGTGGAATTGGCCTTTTGGAGATGCGTACGGCACGTTTTTCTCCGGACGGCACAGTTGCGCTTGGAGTGAATTATAACAGTCAGGAAGTCCGGTATTTTTCAACCTGGCAGGCTACCCCGTGGCTGGAGACAACGTTAAGCTATTCGGATGACAAGCAAAATAATCTGGGTGTTGACCGATCACTGGACGTGAAAATCCGTCTTTGGGATGAGGGAAATTACAGACCTCAGGTGGCTATTGGTATTCAGGATGCTTTGGGCACGGGCCGGTTTGGCGGTGAATATCTGGTGGCCAGCAAACGTTATTATGATTTTGATTTTACCATGGGGTTTGCCTGGGGGTATCTTGGGTCGCGGGGGGGCGTGGGTAACATGTTCCGCCTTTTTGGCAACAGCTTCGATGAAAGGTCTCCCATAACAACGAGTGGCGGCATCAGAAGGGGAAGTTTTTTTTCGGGCCGTGACATGGCTTTTTTTGCCGGAGCAGAATATCATCCGCCCATCAGAGGGTTAAGCCTCAAGGTTGAATATAGCGGCGTTGACAGACGGAAAATCGCCCTTTTTTCCAATGTGAAGCGCAAAAGTGCTTTTAATGTCGGAATTAATTATAAACCCGTTTCCTGGGCAGAGGTGGCTTTGGGATTTGATGAAGGGGAGCGTGTTGGCATACGCCTGACCTTAAAACAAAATCTCCATAAACTTAAATTCAGAAAATGGTTCAGGGACAGAGGTCCAGCCCCAATCCTGGAGAGACGCAAGGCGGAAAAACGTGAAGAAACCCAAACAGACCTTGGTGCGACTATTGTAGGTAATGATGTGGTATTTGATTGTTTGCGCCGTTTGGGGGCGACAGTTATGGAGGTCACGCAGGAGCCGGAAAAAATTATTTTTAAAGTGTCGGTACCTAACCATAATGATGCCGATAATCTGGCATTACTTGGGGCTATTCTGGAAAAACATGACAGGGTAAAATTATATATTTATGACCGAAACAAGAAATTGATACGAGACTATAACACTGAGAAAACAGATACTATTGGCCAACTGGCAATGGTAAAATTCAGGAAGACAGCCGTTTATCAACGTGAGAAAAACGGGGCTGACAACATTCCTGCTGTAAAAATAATAATGGCTAATGACGCCTATAATAAAATGCAAAAAGCTGATCTGTCGCCAATTTCTATTTCTGTGGTTAACCGGAAAGCTTTGGTTAGGAAAGAGACAGGGCCCTATTTTGCAGAAGCCAAAAATATAGGTCGTACCGCGCGCATATTGACCCGTACAATGCCCGATAATGTGGAAGAATTCACCGTCATATCCGAGGAAAATGGCATAACGCTATCCCATGTTTCCCTGTTGCGGCAGGATTTGGAAAAGGCTAATGATTATCAGGGGAGTCCAGAAGAAATATGGGTCAACAGCAAAGTTACCGCACCGGACAAGCAGATTGATGCTGAAGGGGAGCTTTACAAATCACAATCGGGGATGATCTATAATTGGGGGCTTAAACCTTATCTGCTGACCCATTTTGGCGGTAATGATGATGGCCGTTTTCGGGCGGACCTTTATGCCAAATTATACGGCGCGCTACAGGTTAATCGACAATTGGTTTTGTCTGCTGAGTTAAAACAATATATTGTTGGGGACATTGATCAGATTCCCGTTGACCTGACACCGAATGTTCCAAAAGTACGCAGTGATATTGCCCGTTATGCCAAAGAGGGACGAACCGCCATTGATCGGGCGCAATTTACCTACTCTATGCAGGTGGATAAAAATATTTATGCCCGTTTTACCGGCGGGCTGCTGGAAAGTATGTATGGGGGCTTTGGGGCAGAAGTCCTTTATCGGCCTTACCAACATAATTTCGCCGTTGGCGTTGACGTGAACTGGGTCAAGCAAAGAAATTTTGATCAGCTATTTTCTTTCCGTAATTATAATGTGGTTACCGGACATGCGACAATTTATTATGAAAATACCAGATATAATATTACCAGCAAACTAAGCGGCGGGCGTTATCTTGCTGGGGATTATGGCGCGACTTTTGATATTTCCCGGCGGTTTAATAACGGGATACGCATTGGCGTATGGGCGACTGTAACGGATATGTCTTCCAATGATTTTGGGCAGGGAAGCTTTGATAAAGGCATATATCTGACCATGCCCCTTGAAATATTCTGGTATCAGCCTTCCCGGGAAAGGATACGCTTTAATTTCCGGAGCTTGGGCAAAAACGGCGGGCAGATGCTGGATAAAAGCCAGAGCCTGTATGACACATTGTCCTCAGGACGTTTGAACAGAATAGAACAGGAATGGCGGGAAATTCTGGATTAATGTCAGGATGGTAGCATTTTTTTAATTATCTCGGGATATGACATGATATATAAAACTAAAACAAATTATTGGTATGGAAAATTATGACTGAGATTGCCTTTACCCTGGAAAGCCGCATCGTCGTTGTGGGCCTTGGATATGTTGGTTTGCCGCTGGCTGTTGCCATGGCAAAGAAATTTGACGTTATTGGCTTTGACATCAGTGAAAACCGTATCAGGGAACTGAAGGACGGTTTTGACAGAACAGATGAAGTTGACCGGCAAAAGCTGGAAGCAAGCAGTATTACGCTGACCACACAGGCATCCGATATAAAAGATGCCGCCGTTTATATCGTGACCGTACCAACACCGGTGAATGATGATAACAGCCCGGACCTGAGGCCGGTAGAGTCAGCTTGCGAACTGCTGGGCCCCCTATTGACCAAAGGGGCCATCGTTGTTTTTGAGAGCACGGTTTATCCCGGCGTGACAGAGGAACTTTGTGGCCCGGTTCTGGAAGAAAAATCTGGCCTCAAATGTGGGCAGGATTTCTTCCTTGGTTATTCACCGGAAAGAATTAATCCGGGGGACCGGGAACATACCGTTGACAAGATAACCAAGGTTATTGCCGGACAGACACCAGCCGTGACGGACGTATTGGCTGACCTTTACGGTGCCGTGACCAGTGGCGGGACATTTGCCGCCGCCAGCATTCGCGCCGCAGAGGCCGCCAAGGTTATAGAGAATTCCCAGCGGGACATTAACATCGCTTTTATCAATGAAATAACCATGATTTTTCAGAAACTTGGCATCTCTGTCTATGACGTTCTGGAAGCCGCCGGGACAAAATGGAATTTCCTGAATTTCACCCCCGGACTGGTCGGCGGGCATTGCATTGGGGTTGATCCCTATTATCTGGCTGAGCGGGCGCGGCAGATCAACCATGACCCGCGAATTATCCTGTCTGGCCGGGCGATCAATGACGGTATGGCGGATTTTGTTGCAGAGCGCGTGTGCGCCCAACTGTCCGGGGCCGGTAAAATTCTGGTTCTGGGTCTGACCTTTAAGGAAAACTGTCCTGACCTGCGCAATACCAAGGTCACGGATCTTATTAAGGGGTTGCAAAGGCGCGGCTTTACGGTGGACGTGCATGATGCGGCGGCGGACCCTCTTGAGGCCAAGAAATTCTTTAATATCGACCTTGTGCCATCGCTGGATGATCTGGAAGATCATTCATATGCGGCGGTTATGGGCGTGGTGTCTCACACAGAGTATGGCACCATTACAGGTGCTGATCTTGAAAGACTGCTGGAAACCGGCGGCCTTATTGCCGATGTGAAGGCCATGTGGCGTGGTCTGGATAAGCCTAAACATCTGCGTAAATGGCAACTTTAGGATATTTCACCGCCAGTGACAGCCCCCGAACAGCCATAAATATTGAATAGCTGAGCCACAGGCCATGGTTTTGCCAGAGCGGCAGGAATATGGCCAGCGAGGCGATATATATGACCGTGGAAATCACCATGCCGTTGCGCATATATTTCCCGGCTGTCGCCCCGATGAAGATGCCGTCCAGCAGAAAGCACCATACGGAAACCAGCGGCAGGACAATGACCCAAATCATATAATCAGCGGCGGCATTTCTGACCGCTGTGATATTGGTCAACCCGTCAATAATCATATCCCCGAATGCGAAGTAGATCAGACTGAACAGCCCCGCCGTGATCATTGACCATTTGGTTGATATGATGACGGCCCGGCGCAGGCCCTTGGAGGATTTCCTGCCAATTTCCTTGCCGACCAAAACTTCTGCCGCCTGTGCAAAGCCGTCAAGGCCGAAAGACGTCACCATTTGCAGGTTCATCAGGATGGCATTGGCCGCCAGTATCTCCTTGCTCATATTGGCACCCAGAATGGTAAAGGCCGCCATGGCACCGGTCAGGCAGGCCGTACGGATGAATATATCCCGGTTCAGAATGAACAGTTTGACAAAGGCCGCCCTGTCAAAAAGACCTGCGCACGCCTTGCTATGCCATATACCATGCCCGGTCATACTTCTGCTGTGACGGGAAATCAGATGGAAGGCCAAACATGCCGCCAGAAATTCGGAAATAATTGTTCCCAATGCGACCCCGTCAACATCCATCCCAAAGCCGTAAACGAACAGGAAATTCAGCAGGATATTGCATATATTCATCAGCAATTGAATCCACAGCGCCTCCTTTGCCTTATGCAGACCCAGCAACCAGCCGACAGCAACAAAATTCATCAGGGCAAAAGGTGCGCCCCAAATGCGGATATATAAATATTCCCGGGCCAGATCTTCGACTCCCTGATCCGCTTGGGTAAGAGAGAAGGTGAGCTCTGTAACCGGCCATTGCACAAGAATAAAGAAAATGCCAAGGCCCACCGCCACAATGCTCGCCCGCAAATAGATTTGCAGGATAGTGCCGGTTTCATTCCGGCCCACGGCCTGCGCCGTAAAGCCGGTGGTTGCCATGCGCAGGAAGTTCACGCTGTTATATAAAATGCTGATCATCATCGCGCCGAGGGCAATGGCTCCCAGATAGCGTGGGTCCGGCAAATGACCCATGATAAAGGCGTCCGCCAGCCCCAACAGGGGGATGGAGATATTGGCGATTATGGAGGGCAGGGCAATTTGCCACATCCGGCGGCTTTGCGATTCTTCTGTCATGGCGATCTTAAAATAATATTTATTAGGCAACAGCCTATTGGATATTTGCCAAGGATACTCATATTATCTTGCAATGACAGATAAAAGGTCATAAAAATTATCAAGAAAAGATATAATAATTAAACGGCTAAGGACATAAAATGAGCGGGCAAACTTCTCAAGAGACCAATTGCAACGAAGTCACATCGCTTGATTCAGTTGTCGTACGTTTTGCCGGAGATTCCGGCGATGGTATGCAGTTAACCGGGTCTCAATTCTCCGTTGCGACCGCGTTAGAGGGCAGTGACCTGTCCACCTTTCCTGACTTTCCTGCGGAGATCAGGGCGCCTGTCGGCACCACATTCGGCGTATCGGCCTTTCAGATTAATTTCGGGTCAGTGGAGGTATCCACCGCCGGGGATGAGCCGGATGTTCTGGTGATCATGAATCCGGCGGCGTTGAAGGTCAATCTGGCCAACCTGCGCAACGGCGGCATGATTATTCTTGATGAGGGAGCTTTCAGTGCCAAAAACCTGAAAAAAGCCGGTTATGAAAGTAACCCGCTGGAAGATGACAGCCTGTCGCACTATGATGTGAAACGCATGGACATCACCAAGATGACGGTCGAGGCGGTGAAGGAATATGGCCTTGGCAAAAAGGACAGCCTGCGCTGCAAGAATATGTGGACATTGGGTCTGCTGTTATGGATGTTCGGGCGCAAAAGGCAGCCGATCATTGACAGCCTTGAACAGAAGTTTGCCAAAAAACCTGATATAGCTCAAGCCAATATTGCGGCCCTGAATGCGGGTCATGCTTTTGGCGAAACGGCGGAGATGTCGTGTAACCTGCGCCGCTATCATATTGATAAATACAAGGAAGAACCGGGGACATACCGGACCGTGAATGGCAACCAGTCTCTGTCATGGGGCATTCTTGCCGGCTCACAGCTGGCGGACCTTCAATTGATCCTTGGCTCTTATCCGATCACGCCCGCGTCACCCCTGTTGCACACATTGGCTGGACTAAAAGAATTTGGGGTTATTACATTTCAGGCCGAGGATGAAATCGCCGCCATTTGCGGTGCTATTGGCGCATCCTTTGCCGGATGCCTTGGCATGACCACAAGCTCCGGTCCCGGTATTGCGCTCAAGACCGAAGCAATAGGCCTTGCCATCAGCACCGAACTGCCCCTGATTATCGTTGATATTCAACGGGCCGGACCGTCCACGGGCCTGCCCACAAAAACGGAGCAGTCTGATCTGTATCAGGCTGTATGGGGCCGCAACGGCGATGCGCCGATCGTGGTCCTGTCCGTATCCAATTCTACCGATGGTTTTGAGGTAGGCATAGAGGCCGTGCGTATTGCGACAAAATATATGACCCCGGTGATGATCCTGTCCGATGGCTATATCGCCAATGCATCAGAGCCATGGAAAATTCCTGACTTCAATGATTATAAGCCGTTCCCGGTTAAATTTCATACAGAGACAGAAGGCTTCCAGCCTTTTTTGAGAGACCCTGAAACTTTGGCCAGAGTGTGGGCCAAGCCCGGCACCCCTGGTCTGATGCACCGTATTGGCGGGATCGAGAAGGATTATGACAGCGGCCATATTTCCTATGATGCGGACAATCATCAGAAAATGACTGATGTGCGTAAAGCCAAGATTGACAATATCGCAAATGATATGCCCCTGCAAGATGTCTCGCAGGGCACAGAAGGCGGCAAGCTGGCGGTTGTCGGCTGGGGCTCCACATATGGGGCCATACATCAGGCGGTAAAGCGGGCGCGGAAAGACGGGCTGGATGTTGCCCATATTCACCTGCGCCATATCTGGCCGTTACCCCGGAATCTGGAGGGTTTGTTGAAGTCCTATGACAAGGTAATTGTTGCAGAGATGAACTCGGGACAGCTCAATACTTTGTTGCGCAGTCAATATCTGCTGGATACACATCTGTTGTCCAAAGTCTCAGGCCAGCCCTTTAAAATTTCGGAAATTACCGAAGCGATTACAGAAAATCTTGGAGAAAGCGCATGAACAAGCTGTCCGAAATAACCAAGGCTTCGCCCAAGGATTTCGAAACCGATCAAGAGGTGCGCTGGTGCCCCGGATGCGGGGATTATGCTATCCTGAAGGGCGTTCAGATGGCGCTGGCCAATACGGGGTCAAAGCCGGAAAATACGGTTTTTGTATCCGGCATCGGCTGTTCATCACGCTTTCCCTATTATATTTCGACCTATGGGTTCCATACTATTCACGGGCGGGCGCCGGGCTTTGCCACGGGCATCAAGCTCGCCAATCCTGACCTTGAGGTATGGCTGGTCACCGGTGACGGGGATGGCCTCAGCATTGGCGGCAATCATATGCTGCATGTGTTGCGCCGTAATGTGAATATTCAGATCATGCTGTTTAATAATGAGATTTACGGCCTGACCAAGGGCCAATATTCGCCTACATCACAGCCGGGCCTGAAAACGCCGTCAACGCCCATGGGGTCCGTTGATGCGCCGTTATCTCCCTGTGTCTTTGCTCTGGGGGCCGGGGCGCGATTTGTGGCACGTGGTATTGACACCTCCTTAAAAGAACTGCCCCAAACTCTGGCCCGTGCCAAGGAACATAAGGGCGCGTCTTTTGTTGAGATATTCCAGAATTGTATCGTCTATAATGACGGTGTATTCGATGAATTCACCACCAAAAAGACCGCAAAGGATACCCAGATTCACGTCAAACATGGCGAGAAGATGCTGTTCGGCAAAGATGTTCCGAAAGGCTTGCACTTTAATGCGAAGAAAATGACTTTGGAGGTCGTTACCATTGGCGAAGACGGCATTACAGAAGATGATATTCTGGTTCATGATGAAACCAATCGTCACATGGCCTTTATGTTATGTGAGCTTGAGGCCCCGGATTTTCCAGTGGCATGTGGCATCATCTATTGTAATCCGGCGGAAAGCTATGAACAGTCGGTGCATTATCAGCTAGAGCAGGCGAAACAGGCTAAAAAAGCCGATTTTAATGCGCTCCTCCGGTCTGGACGAACATGGGTTGTTGAATGATTGCGCGCTGTTTGATTTAACCTGAAAAATGCGCCCGTCTAGACTGGCGCATTTTTTTGTGTGCAGGGTTTTGGACAGCGGGGCGTATAATATTAGTGAAACCAAAGTACATAGGGCCAGATGAACATTAATATCACGGATGAGCAGTTAATGATCCGTATTGGCAGCGGTGACAGAACAGCCTACAAGATTTTGGTTGAGCGTCACTTACGCCCCTATCTTGTCTTTGCCACGCGTGTGATACAGGACAGGGCAGGGGCCGAGGATATCATGCAGGAGGCTTTTGTACGGGTATGGAAAAATGCATCAAAATGGGACCAGGACCGTAAAACACATTTTACCACATGGTTTTACCGGGTTGTGATGAATTTATGTATTGATGCAAAACGAAAATATAAACCGGCTGTTGACCTTGCAGAAGCCTATGATGTTCAATCGGATGAGATACAGCCGGATGCACATCTAAGTGAAAAGCAAATGGCCGCTGAAATTGCTACGGCTCTGAAACATTTGCCGGACAGGCAGAGAATGGCCATGACCCTGTGCTATTTGCAGGGCCTTGGTAACAAAGAAGCCGCAGATATTCTGGGGGTAACCACCAGCGCCATGGAATCCCTGTTGGTACGGGGCCGCAAGAAGATGGCTGAATTATTAAGCGCCCATAAAAAAGCGTTTATTGAGGAGACGATGAGATGAATGATGAGAAGCTGGATATTTATCTGCGGGCCTATCAGGCACAAACGGATATTGCCCCGTCTGCGCGGCTTATGACCAATATTCTTGCCGTGCCGGAAATGGGACAGGCAGGCGCCATTGCTTTTCCCTGGAACTGGTTTGATTTAATGATGCCAAAGGCTGTGGGGTGGGCTTTAACCTGTGTTTTGGGGATTTTCCTTGGTTTTTACACAGCAGAGCAGGGGCATAATCCGCTGGATGAGGAATTTTACCTCTATGATCAGGCTCAGGTTCTTCTCACGGAAGATATGGAGGATGTTTTTTAATGGCTGAGAAATCCAAAAAAGCCAATTGGGTAAATGTGGTTTTGTTCTTTTCACTGGCCCTGAATTTTTTCGTTGTTGGTTATCTGGTTTCGGACACGCGTATGTTCAGAAACCTGCATGACAGAAAAATATTTCATAAAAGGCCGGATGTCAGGATTGTTGATTTTTTTCCGCGCAGTGAAAAAAAGAAATTCCGGAAATTCATGCGCCAACAACATGAAAAACTAATGCCTGTTCAAAGAGATCTGTCCAAAAGCCAAAGAGAAATATTCAAGGCTATTTCCAAAAGAGAAGTGGATGAGGCAGAACTGCGTCAGGCTTTTGAGAAATATCAGGTCAGTAATGATCGGCTGCAAAATACGATTAATGAGATGGTCATAGAGATGGTGATGGACATGGATTATGACACCAGACGCAAAATTATCATGCGCGGTGAGAAAGCACATGAGAGGTGGAAAATGATGCGGGAGAGGTGGCAGAAGAACAAAAAATGATCAGGCCGATAAGTGAATTAGGCGCTGTTATAATAGTTAATGACTCATTAATTATTCACCTTTATACTTCACAGGTTAAATTACATTTAAGAAGGAAACGGAATGATTTCCGCTATTTCTGGTTCTGTTGCACAAAGCTTTCGCCCGCCCGCCATTTCTCTGGCGGCGCGCGGAACGGAATCTGTGCAACCAAAGGGATCGGACAGTGGCAAATCAAGCCGGCTCGGGGCATTAACCGAAGAACAAAAAAAGCAGGTTGAGCAGCTTAAAAAAACGGACCGGGAAGTTCGCGCCCATGAGCAGGCTCACAAAAATGCAGGCGGGCAATTTACCGGTTCCGCCTCATTTGGCTATACGGTGGGACCAGACGGCAGACGTTACGCGGTCAGCGGCGAAGTACCAATTGATGTCGCGCCGGTAGAGGGTGACCCCGCAGCAACCGTTTCCAAGATGACTATCGTTGCATCAGCGGCTTTGGCACCGGCAAAACCATCGGGCCAGGACAGAAAAGTTGCCGCCCTGGCCACAAGTATTCGGACTGAGGCCCAAGCAGAACTGGCCGCAAAATCCCGTGACAAACTTTCCGGCAAAGATGAAAGTGATAGTAAATCCTCGGCGCTATCCGCTCAGGCGGCTTATACAACAGGATCAAGCCCGGAGAAGGGCAGTCAAATTGCTGGAAGCCTTCTGGATCTTTTCAGCTAATGTATCAGATCTGTTTCGAGTAGGGTATGGTTGATAACAGCTTTGAGCTTTGCAGGTAAAATGGGTTTGTGTAATAAAACATGGCCGCTTTCCTGTGCCTGTAACATGCGGTCCCGGGCTGTATCGCCGGTAATAATAATGGCCGGTATGTCTTTGTTCAGATAGCTGTTGATGGCGGTGATGGCCTGGGTTCCGGTGCGTCTTTCCCGTAACCTGAAATCTGTGATAATCATGTCAGGTATGAAGTCATGCTGGTTCAGGTAATTTAAGGCTTCGCCCTCGGCACTGAAAGACAGCACCATATGGCCCCAGTTTCCAATGAGGTGAGACATGGCATCCAGCGTATCGCTTTCATCATCAATGAGGATGATGTTCCCGGTTTTCACAGACAGCTTGCTAACCTGTTGCATAGCATCCCCTGCCAGCACAGGCAGTCTGCTGGATAGAGGGACGGTCAGGTAAAAACTGGTGCCCTTGCCAATTATGGAATGAACCTCAATAGTGTAGCCGAGTAAGTCGCACATGCCCTTTACGATGGACAGGCCCAAACCAAGGCCCTTGTTCTGATCCCGCTCAGGGTTATCTATCTGATAATATTCTGTAAAAATATTATCAGTCAAATGGCTGGGGATGCCTATGCCGGTGTCATGAATTTCTATCTTTAATTCGTTACCTCTTTTGCGACAGCCGAGAAGTATTTTTCCGTCATTTTCGGTATAGCGTATGGCGTTACTGACCAGATTATTTAGAACCCTGTCGATCATATGGGCATCACTTTTAATAATCCACGAAACAGACAGAATATTAAATGTAATATTCTTTTCATTGGCCATAGGAGAATAAGTACGTTGCAGGCTATTAAAAATATCACTTAGAGATAATGGGATAATATGAGGTTTAATGATGCCAGCGTCGATTTTAGATATATCAAGAAGGTCGTTTAACTGACTGCGTAAGTTATTAGAGGTACGTTCTATTTTTTGCAATAAATGCCGTTGTCTGGAACTTGTGAGCAGTTTTTCCAGAGATTCTATGAAGAATCCCATTGCATGAAGGGGTTGGCGCAAGTCATGGCTTGTTGCGGCAAGAAAGGATGATTTGGCTTCGCTGGCCGAAATAGCCTTGTCTTTTTCTCGCCGCAAATTCTTGACCAGATCTGTATTTTCAAACCGCAGACGGATCGATTGTAAAAATGATTTTTGAAGGATAAGGCTAAAAGCCAGATTGATAATCAGAAATATTATACAGAATATACTGATCGAAATATTCACATCACCGCCTATACTGTAATGGCGATAGGCAAGGGCAGTCATGACCGGAATGGAAAAGACAAAATAGGTCGGAGCGAATGAGGATAATCCCGATACGGCCCCGGACGTCAGGCCAAACAGGGCCACGGTAATGAATTGCAACATGGCGGTATCGCCGTAAAGGGGAAAGAAATAACCAACTACGCCCCATGCCGTCCCGGACCATGCCGCAAGCATAATATTTAAAACCCCCAACAGTCTTAATTCTATGGAATATTTCTTCTGGGCATAGAAAAGAACAAGCCGCATCAGTGACGGGAAATTAACAAGTGCAAACCAGGTCACAAGAATTTTATGGGGGACAACAGTCCAGAATGCAAATATGGCAAGGGAGGACAGGATAAAAACAATGACCAGGATAATCTTGATTTGTTGAGAAATCAGGTTAAGCTGCTCTGCCAATATTTGATGTGACAGAGGCTGAACAGATCGACTATCCATTGTCGTTTCTTTCATCATGATGCACTCAAAATAAAGGATTCCTGCGCGCATGATAATCGAAAAACAAACAGGATGATATAGTACAAATCTTCTAGGCCATTTGGAAAGGCGGTTCAGGGAATTGAACCGCCTTAGTTAATGAAAATTTCAAAAATTAAAGTGCCTTGATGATGTTATCGACCATTTTTTTGGCGTCGGAGAATAGCATCATGGTGTTGTCGCGGAAGAACAATTCATTCTGCACGCCCGCATAGCCGGACGCCATGCCGCGTTTGACGAACAGGACAGTCTGCGCTTTTTCCACATCCAGAACCGGCATGCCGTAGATGGGGCTTGCCTTGTCCGTCTTGGCCGCCGGGTTGGTCACATCATTGGCCCCTATGACAAAGGCCACATCGGCCTGAGCGAACTCGTTATTGATGTCCTCAAGCTCAAAAACCTCATCATAAGGCACATTGGCCTCGGCCAGCAGAACATTCATATGGCCCGGCATGCGCCCAGCCACCGGATGAATGGCATAGGAGACCTTGACCCCTTCGGCTTTGAGTATATCAACCATTTCCCGCAGGGCATGCTGGGCCTGTGCCACCGCCATGCCGTATCCGGGTACGATAATGACAGACCCGGCGTTCTTCATAATGAAGGCCGCATCCTCGGCGGAGCCCCGCTTCACAGGACGGGTTTCCTCTTCACCACTGCCAGCCGCCGCATCCTCGCCGCCAAAGCCGCCGAGAATCACGCTGATAAACGACCGGTTCATGGCCTTGCACATGATATAGCTCAGGATGGCACCGGATGAGCCCACAAGCGCGCCGGTCACGATCAGCGCGTTGTTATGCAGGGTAAAGCCAATGCCCGCCGCCGCCCAGCCGGAATAGCTGTTGAGCATACTGACTACGACCGGCATATCCGCGCCGCCAATGGGGATAATAATCAGGAAACCGATGACAAAGCTAAGCCCGATGATCCACCACATCAGGTCGCCGCCACCGGACGCCGCGCCATTGCTCAGGGCGAAGGCGACAATCAGGCCGATGATGGACAGTAACAAGGTCGCATTGATAAGGTGACGGCCCGGCAGCATAATCGGCGCGCCGGACATATTGCCGTTCAGCTTGGCAAAGGCAATGACAGAGCCGGAGAAGGTGATGGCCCCGATGGCCGCGCCCAGACTCATTTCAACCCGGCTCGCGGCGTATATTTCACCGAGGGCGTTGGTAATGCCAAAACCCGATGGCTCCAGAAAAGCCGCCGCCGCCACCAGCACCGCCGCCATGCCGACCAGAGAATGAAAGGCGGCTACAAGCTGGGGCATGGAAGTCATGGGAATGCGCAGGGCAGTCATAATTCCGATACCGCCGCCAACCGCAACTGCAATGGCAATCCATTCATAGGAAACGATGGCCGGGTTTAACAGAGTGGTGACGATGGCGATAACCATGCCTACCATGCCGTACATGTTACCTTTAAGGGAGCTTTCCGGTGATGAAAGACCGCGCAGGGCCATGATGAACAACACGCCGGCAACCAGATAAGCGAGAGCTGTTAAATCAGCTATATTTTCGAGTGACATAATATACGCTCCCTATTTCTTTTTCTTGTACATGCTGAGCATGCGCTGGGTGACGGCAAACCCGCCAAAGATATTCACCGACGCCATGCCGATGGCAATGATGCCGAGAATTTTGGCGATGCTCATATCAGCGGGACCAGCGGCCACAAGGGCACCGACAATGATTACCGATGAAATGGCATTGGTCACAGCCATAAGCGGCGTATGCAGGGCCGGGGTAACGCTCCAGACCACGTAATAGCCGACAAAAATCGCCAGAACGAACAAAGAGAGCTGGGATAAGAAGGGGCTGACCGTGGCCGCATGCAGGGCGGTATCAGCAACGTGTTGGGTTAAATCCATCTTACTTTCCTCCTTTTAGGCGTTCATGAACAATGGCCCCGTCACGGGTGAGCAGGGTGCCGGTAATAACCTCATCTGCCCAATCTATAGTCAGGGATTTACTTTCCGCATCCATTTGCGGGGTGATAAAGTTCAGCAGGTTTCTGGCGTAAAGCGCACTGGCATCGGCAGCGGTGCGGCTGGGCACATTATAATGACCAACAATTTTCACACCATTTTCCAGAACTACTTTTCCGGCTTGAGAAAGCGCGCAGTTCCCGCCGCTTTCCACCGCAAGGTCAATGATAACGGAGCCCGGTTTCATGCTATGGACCATTTCGCGGGTGATCAAAACCGGCGCGGGACGACCCGGGATCAGGGCCGTGGTAATGGCAATATCCTGCTTGGCAAGGGTTTCCGCGATCAGGGCCGCTTGCTTGGCCTTATACTCATCGCTCATCTCGCGTGCGTACCCGCCTTCGGTTTCGCCGGTCTCATCGCTTTCGACCATGACGAATCTGCCGCCCAGGCTTTCCACCTGTTCCTTGGCGACGGCCCGAACGTCCGTGGCGGAGACAACCGCGCCCAGCCGCTTTGCGGTGGCAATGGCCTGTAATCCGGCAACGCCGCAGCCCATGACCAGAACCTTGGCCGGGGCAACGGTGCCCGCCGCTGTCATCATCATGGGAAAGGCACGGGAGAATTCCGCCGCTGCATCAATGACCGACGTGTAGCCCGCCAGATTTGACTGGGACGACAGCACATCCATGCTTTGGGCGCGGGTGATGCGCGGCATGAATTCCATGGCAAAGGTCGTAATATTGCCCTTGGCATAGGCATCGACCATGGCCCCGTCCGTGAAGGGGGACAGAATGGCAATCAATATGGCGCCGGGCTTGATCAATGACATTTCATCGATACCACCTGCATTATCTTTTTCGGCGGCATGAAGGGGACGTTGAACTTTAAAGATCACATCCGCATTAGCGTAGGTCTCGGCGGCATCTGCGGCAATCTTCGCCCCGGCGGCGGCAAAATCGCTATCCGGGATACTGCTAAACAGGCCGGCATCCTTCTCAACAACAACATCGAACCCCAGCAATATGAGCTTCTTGACCGTGTCCGGCGATGCGGCAACGCGACGCTCATGCGCCCGGCGTTCCTTGGGTATGGCAAGTTTCATAGGGACTCCTTCTGATATTATTTTTCAATTTCATCAATTAAAGTGCTAATCATATTCAATCCCTCCGACCAGAATTCGGGATTTCCGGCATCAAGCCCAAAGGGCTTTAAAAGTTCCCCATGGCGCAGACTACCACCGGCGCGTAGCATATCAAAATATTTATCCTGAAAACCTTCAGGTTTTTTCTCATAAACAGCATAAAGCGAGTTTACCAGACAATCGCCAAATGCATAGGCATAAACGTAAAAAGGTGAATGAATGAAATGGGGGATGTAACACCAAAAAGTCCGGTAGTTGTCATCAAGCCGGATAGCATCGCCCAGACTTTCACGCTGAACCGCCATCCATATATCGCCCAGATCATCGGCGGAAAGCTCACCCGTTTTGCGGGCCTCATGTACTCTTGTCTCAAAATCGTAAAAAGCAATTTGCCGGACAACAGTATTAAGCATGTCCTCAACCTTGGCGGCAATCATGTTTTTTCTTTTTTGCGGGTTTTCTTCTCTGGACAGTAACGACCGGAAGGTGAGCATTTCGCCAAAAACGCTTGCCGTTTCCGCCAGTGTCAGCGGTGTATCAGACAGCAATACGCCCTGCGGCCCAGCCAGTATTTGATGAACGCCGTGCCCCAGTTCATGGGCCAAAGTCATCACATCACGGCTCTTGCCCAGATAGTTGAGCAATAAATAGGGATGAACGTCCGGTACCGTGGGGTGAGCAAAGGCGCCGGGCGATTTGCCGTCCCGCACCGGCGCATCAATCCAGTCATTGTCAAAGAACCTTTGACCAATCTTTGCCATTTCAGGGGAAAATCTCCCGTAAGCCTGTAAAACAATGTCCCGTGCCTCCGGCCATTGGTATAGGGTATTATCACTGTTCGGCAGGGGGGCATTACGGTCCCACCAATCCAGTTTGTCTTTGCCAAACCATTCAGCCTTCAGGCGATAATAACGGTGGGAAAGGGCGGGGTAGGCGGCCTTTACGGCACTGACCAGCGCATCAACAACCGGTTTTTCCAGTTGATTAGATAAATGGCGGGCACAATCAGGCGTTTTGAAATGACGCCAGCGGTCCTCAATTTCCTTATCCTTGGCCAGACTGTTGGTGATATGGGTGAACAGGCGGATATTATTCTTAAAAGTTTCCGCCAGACAGTCTGCCGCCGCCTTTCGCTTATCCTCATCCGGGTCAGATAAATGGTCCAATGCCTGTTCCGTACCGATAGACACAGGTTTGTCTGCACCGGGGTCAAGATAATCAAATTTCAGGTTCGCCATGGTTTCATCGAACAGGCGCACCCATGCGGCCCGGCCCGATATGGCTTTGTCCAGAAAAAGTTCCTCCAGCTTGTCCTCCAACTGATGGGGGCGATATTGTCGGATGCTGTCAAACCACGGGCGATAGCGGGCCAGTTCAGCAGAAGACCCCAGCCATTGATTTATCTGTTCTTCCTCAATTCTATTAATTTCCAGCGTAAAGAAAAGAATCTGTGCGTTGATTCTGGTCAATGTTTCGCTACAGGATTGGTAGAATTTCGAGATTTCCACATCCATAAGATCGCCCGCATGAAGAAGTCCGGCATAGCTCATGATTCGCCCCATGATGCCTTCCATGGATTCATAATCATTGACAGCCTGCAAAATTTCGCCGGGCTTTAATCCGGGCAACTTACCTTTGTAATTCTGGATAAAATCACGGGCACTATTACCCAGCTTTTCAAAATCCTCCTTTAAAGCCGCGCAATCCATAGACGGATAGAGGTCAGAGAGAGTCCAGATGGGTAAATCAGATAGGTTAAGAGAGGTGATTGTTGTCATAATTTCCTGAATATATTCCTGTATCAAAAGGATACAACGTTAGTAGTTTTTTTATCTTTTTTCTGTAGATAATAATTAACAGTGAGTTTCCCCCCTGTGCATCCCGACAGGAAACAGTATCATTAATTAAGTGAAGAAGTGCAATGACAAAGTTGGTTCTGATTGTAGAAGATGACCGAAATCAGAGACAGGCAATCAGCATTGCCTTGAAAAAGGCGGGCTATGATGTTGAAGAGGCCATCAGCGGTCATATGGCCCTTGATATGTTATTCGGGGAAGGGGCGAACCGTTTTGATCTTGTGCTTCTGGATATGGTCATCGGGGACATTGGCGGCAGTGAAGTTCTTGCCCATATCAAAAGAACGCTTCCCCGTCTGCCGGTCATTGTGCTTACCGGGCATAGCAGTATCGACAATGCGGTTGCGGCCATGCGCGGCGGGGCCGTTGATTTTATCAGCAAGCCTATTGATTTAAGCCGTCTGAGATCATCTGTCAGCAATGCTTTGCGTACACGCGATATTTCCGGGAAGCTCATGAAACCAAACAGTCAATCGGTGGTCCGGCTAAGCTTTGATGATCTTGTCGGGAGCAGCGATGCCATGAAAAAGGCGGTTGATCTGGCCAGAAAAGGCGCAGGGTCAAATGTGCCGATTTTGCTGGAGGGCGAAAGCGGGGTCGGCAAGGAAGTGTTCGCCAGAGCTATACAGGACGAAAGTGAGCGCAAGGATAAAGCCTTTATCGTGGTTAATTGCGGCGCGATACCCAAGAATCTTGTTGAATCCATATTATTCGGCCATGAAAAGGGGGCCTTTACCGGGGCCATGGAAAAACATTCAGGCAAATTTGTCGAAGCAGACGGCGGGACATTGTTTCTGGATGAGGTAGGGGAACTGCCCCTTGATATACAGGTAAAACTGTTACGGGTTCTGCAGGAGGGGGAGGTGGATCCCGTTGGTGGCCGGGAACCGGTCACGGTGGATGTGCGCCTGATTTCTGCCACCAACAGAAATCTTGCCCGGATGGTTGAGACCGGCGATTTCCGGGAAGACCTGTTCTACCGCCTTAATCTTTTCCCCATCCACTTGCCGCCGCTCAGAGAACGCAAAGATGATATTGGCCCTCTGGCAACATATATGATTGAAAATATCTGTGCCTCGGAAGGTTATCCGGAAAAGGACATATCGCTGGACAGTATGGAATTGCTTAAATCCTGTGACTGGCCGGGCAATGTCAGGCAATTGGAAAATGCCTTGTTCCGGGCCATTATCCTGTCGGATAACAGGGAAATAACGCCGGATGACTTCTCGCAAATATCGGCAAATATAAGCACAGTAGCCGGAGGAATTGCCGGGCCTGAAAATAATGCTGGCAAAAGCCCTATATTATTTGCCCTTGATGAGGGCGGTGATGTGCGGGCTTTGCAGGATGTGGAACGGGATATGATCGCCTACGCCTTGCAAAAATATAACGGTCACATGTCTGATATTGCCCGCCGCCTTGGGGTTGGCCGTTCAACGCTGTACCGCAAGGTCGCAGAATATAAACTGGATTAGATAAAGTCTTTCCTATTTTTTACCGAAAATGAAGTGATGCCTGTTACCGTCTTTTTAAACAAAGAGAGAGTAGCCGGAATGTTGTTGTATTTACTTGGCGTTTTAGTGCCGCCGCTAGCTATCCTGCTGTATGGCAAGATCGTTTTTGCGGCGTTTAATGCGCTTTTATGGACCTATGCCATTCTGACTCCTGGTATGACAGGTTTGGTGCTGTGGGTCGTTGCCTCGCTTCATGCTTCCCACGTTATTTATAACGCCCGCTTGTCACGGATCAGGCATTGAATTCATCGATGAGAACTCATAAATAAAACAAGAGATTATTTATAAGTTCTCATATAAAATATTAACCACGAAGCATGCCCAAAGCATGAGCATAGAGGTCGACGAGGGCTTCCTGCTCCTGCCGCTCATGGTCTTCCATTTTGCGCATACGGACGATTTGACGCAGGATTTTTACATCAAAGCCGGATGATTTGGCTTCTGAATAGACGTCCTTGATGTCATCAGCCAGATTCTTCTTTTCTTCTTCCAGACGTTCAATACGTTCCACGAAAGACCGTAATACATCCTGTGCAATACCACCCACATCACTCATAAACTCTGCTCCTGAATAAAATAAAAACGCACAATATCCAGCTCCTTTGATATTGGCAACCGGAAATAAAATATTTACATTTTTTCGTTCTTTTTCAGGCTGTCTTCCATTCTTTGCATCTGCTGCTCTGTGGCCTTGGTCTGGTATTTTTCCACCCATTGCGCGTAAGGCATGCCATAGATGATCTCACGGGATTCTGCCTTTTCAAGAGCAATGCCTTTGTCTGCGGCGGCTTCCTGATACCAGTTGGACAGGCAGTTGCGGCAAAATCCGGAAAGGCCCATAAGGTCTATATTCTGGGCATCTGTTCGTTTTGACAGGTGAGACAGAAGTCTCCTGAAAGCGGCGGCTTCAATTTCTATGCGGGTTTGGGTGTCCATTTAATCTCTCCGGTTGATGGTATTCTGGTCCTTTTGCCTTGTCTTATGACCATATTGTGCATAATTTATGTATTAAGCGAGAAAAAGCAACATGGATCAGGAGTTTTTTTATGAAGTTCAAGGGTTTTAAAGCGGCTTTGGCCGTTATGATCGGGCTTGGTCAGATGACAGGCTTGAGCATGGCACAGACGGCATGTCAGGATGATCTGAATTGCAATTCTGCCTGGCTTGGGCAGGACGGCAAGGGTCTGAATAAAGTATTTGCCTTTGCAGATGACTATAAGCTGTTTATTGCCAAGGCCCGCACAGAACTCTCCTTTGTAGAGGAGGCCATAAAATTTGCCGAAAAATATGGTTTCAAGCCGCTGAAAAGCAATTCGCCCATGACAGCAGGCGCGCGATATTATGAGGTTAACCGGGATCGGGCAATTTCCTTTATCGTCATCGGCAAGGTGTCCTTAACCAAGGGGATCAACGTGATCGGGGCGCATATTGATTCGCCGCGTCTGGAACTCAAAGGCCGTCCCTTGTATAGCAGCGGCGAATTTGCCTTGTTCCAGACCAATTTTCACGGCGGTATCAAGAGTTATCAATGGACCAATATCCCGCTGGCGCTCATGGGGCGGGTGGATAAGAAAGACGGCACGACGGTGGCCATTAACGTGGGGCTTAACCCTGATGACCCTGTGTTTGTCATTGCTGACCTGTCGCCTCATACGGATCGGGGTTACGGCGATAAAAAGACCAAGGATATCATCAAGAAAGAAGACCTTGATCCCATTGCCGGACATATCCCGGACATGACCACCGGGAATAATGTGGGGGCAAGGGTTATGGCATACCTGAAAGCTACATATGGCATATCCCGCGCCGACCTTGTTTCGGCGGAACTGGCACTGGTGCCGGCCTATGCCCCCCGCGACCTTGGGTTTGACCGGGGGTTAATTGCGGCTTACGGTCAGGATGACCGGCTGGCCAGTTACGCGGCGATGCGGGCCATTTCCGGGCTGAAAGTTCCTCAAAAAACTGCCATGGCTTATCTTGTGGATAATGAGGAAGTGGGCAACCGGAATAATACCGGGGCCAAATCTGCCTATTTCTCAAGTTTTGTCGCCGGACTGCTGAGCCGTAAATTAGGGGCGGATTATCGGGAGGTGGCCCTGAAACAAACCCTGCGCAATTCAAAGATGGTGTCCATAGATGTTAATCCGGGTATCAATCCGAAAAACCCCGGCGCATGGGAGGCCGGTAATGCGCCAAAGCTGGGCTACGGCGTGAATATCAAGCTTTACGGGCAGGGCAATACGGCTAATTCGGAATATATCGCCTGGACCCGGAATTATCTGGATAAGGCCAATGTTCCGTGGCAGACAACCACCTATAAAGTTGGCGTTGCTGGCGGCGGGACCATCGGCGGTGAATTTTCCCGTCAGGATATGGAGGTCATTGATTTAGGGGTGCCGGTTTTGTCCATTCACACGCCCTATTCCATCAGCTCAAAAATAGACCTCTATAGTCTGTATCAGGCCTCCGGAGCTTTCTTTAAAACGGGACTGTAATATTATATTCACGCGGTTAAGTTAATATGATAGAAAAGCGTTTTACATAATAATTATTATTTTACAGCATTGGAAAAAATACATATGCATCGTCAACGTTGCACAAGAATCATTGCCACCCTCGGCCCCTCCAGCGCGGATGCGGCGACTATTAAAAAACTGTCAGAGGCGGGGGCAGATGTTTTTCGGCTGAATATGAGCCACGGCACCCATGGTGACATTGGCAAAATCCATTCGGCAATCCGCGAGGTGGAAGCCGAGACAGGCCGCGCGATTGGTATTCTGGCTGATCTTCAGGGACCGAAACTGCGGGTTGGCGTGTTTGCGGATGATAAGGTAACGCTTGTTGCCGGTGAAGAATTTATCCTTGATATGCAGGACAAGCCGGGCGATGTGAACCGGGTTCGCCTGCCCCATCCTGAAATTTATCAGGCGGTGGAGAAGGGGACGGACCTTCTGCTGGATGATGGCAAGATCAGGCTTGAGATTACAAAAGTAGAGGACGAGAAAATCACGACGACGGTCACGGTTGGCGGCCCCATATCCAACCGTAAGGGCGTTAACGTGCCGGGCGCCATTCTGCCTATGATGGCCCTGACCACCAAAGATAAGAAAGATCTGGATTTTGTGTTGAACCTAGGGGTTGACTGGGTGGCCCTGTCATTTGTCCAGCGGCCAGAGGATGTGCAGGAGGCCAGAGACATTATCGGTGATCAGGCAAAGGTTCTGGCAAAACTTGAAAAACCGGCGGCGCTCTATGCCCTTGACGAGATCATTGCCCTGTCTGATGCGGTGATGGTGGCGCGCGGCGATATGGGCGTTGAAATGCCCATGGAAGAAGTTCCGGCCAAACAGAAGAAAATCATTCGGCACGCTCGCCGGGCAGGCAAAACCGTCGTTGTTGCGACCCAGATGCTGGAAAGCATGATCACCAGCCCGGTGCCAACCCGCGCCGAGGTTTCCGACGTGGCCAATGCGGTTTTTGACGGCACCGACGCCATTATGCTATCCGCCGAATCCGCCGCCGGGGAATATCCGGTGGAGGCGGTCAGCTATATGGACCGTATCGCGAGAACCGTGGAGCGGGAGCCAAGCTATCGCCGAAGTCAGGACAGGGAAGAAACCCGGCGCGAGCCGACCTCCGCTGATGCTCTGAGTGCGGCGGCCAAGCAGGTCGCGGCCACATTGGAAGCGGCGGCGATTGTGACCTATACCACGTCCGGTTCCACAGCGATCAGAGCCTCGCGGGAGCGGCCAAAGACGCCTTTGCTGGTGCTGACCCCTAATCAGAATACGGCGCGGCGTCTGACCCTCGTATGGGGGCTGAACTGCGTTCATACCAAGGATGCGACGAATTTTCAGGATATGATCGACAAGGCGTGCCAGATTTGCGTGAGCCATGACTTTGCCGAGGAAAAAGACCGGATCGTCATTACCGCCGGCATGCCCTTTGGCTCCCCCGGAAAAACCAACGTCCTGAGAATCGCCCGTATCCAGAGCTATCACAAGGAATAATCTCTTAGCAGGGGAGTATATTGTTTGTTTGCAGAAATTCTTTCAGATTATCTGCACCAACAAAATGATGGGTTTGGAAACCTAAATCCTGTGCTGTTTTCAGGTTTTCCAGGCGGTCGTCTATAAAGAGGATATGCTCTGGCGGAATGCCTGTTCTGTCCAATAGTATCTGATAGAGGCGGGGGTCGGGTTTGGTGATCTTCTCGACGCCAGAAACAATGGCATCCTGAAACAGGGCCGTAAAATCATATTTTTCCTGAAAATCCACATATTTACCCGCTGGAAAATTGGTCAGGGCGAACAGGGGGATGTTTTGGGCATGTAATTGGTGAAGCAGATCTACCGTTTCTTCTATTATACCGCTAAACATATCATCCCATATGGTTTCATACAGGCCGATCATGGGGGCATGTTCGGGAAATTCTTTTTGCCGAGCGCGGATATTATCCTCGAAGGACATGCCCCGGTCATGGTTGGTATGCCAGTCAAGAGAACAGACATTATTCAGGAAGTGATCAAGATCGCTTTTGTTCTGAAATAACGGGGCATAGGCATTGCGCGGGTCCCAGCGCACCAAGACATTACCCACATCAAAGGTTATGGCTTTGATGGTGGTGTTTTTGATCATTTTGCAATCCGTAAAGGGTGTAAAAATGAAGAAGACCGTGCCCTTGGGGGGGAGGCACGGTCTCCTATTAACTGCTGGCACAAGTCCTGCAGAAAATTATTTATGATTAACCCTGACGCGCTTTAAAGCGGCGGTTGGTTTTATTAATCACATATGTCCGTCCGCGACGACGAATTACCCGGCAATCGCGATGACGATTTTTCAATGATTTTAAAGAATTAACGACCTTCATGGTTTTTCTCGCCTAAATAATATCAATCTTTGAATATTAAAGTAATTATCAAGTTCGGGCGGAAATTATATGCGATTGCGCTAAATGTCAATCATAAAGGAACACAACAATATATTATTCATTCGCCCCATTTGCATAATCACAACAAGTCACTGAAAATTATAGTTATTCCTTAACACTCCATAAAGGAGCCCCCGGTATAATATACGTATTATAGCCTACTCTTATGGAAATTACAATATTGAATAAATGACGATGTTAAACGAGACACTAAAAGACAAAATCAATCCGCCAGCCCTTGAAGTTTCAAAGGAAATTGGCTTTGTTACGCTTGTGAATGGCCGTGAGACTGTGGTTCTTTGTGACATTAACGAACTTAACAAATCACGGGATTCAGACGATTCGTCAAGGCTGCCCGGGGGGCAGATCGGCGCAATTGTCAAGGTTAAGGTAAATAAGGGTTTTGTTTTTGCCACCGTTCGTGAAATCATCCGTCAGGAAGCCAGCACCGGACCGGTACAGCATGTCTTGATGCATCTTGACTATCTGGGGCAGGGCGTGCGGGCGCCCTATTCCCCGACCGGGGTCAGCTTTGACCGTGGTATCGCGGATTTTCCCGTACCGGGGCAATTGGTTTACGAAGTATCCTATGACGATCTTGATTCAATTTTCGGGGTTAATGATACTAATCATTTTCACATAGGCACCGTATACCCCCAACATGTGACACCGGCCTCTATTAAAACAGATAATATGCTGGGCAAGCATTTTGCCGTTCTGGGCAGTACGGGAACGGGCAAGTCCTGTACGGTGGCTCTGTTGATTCATCGTATCGTGGAACGGATGCCCAAAGGCCATATTATCATTCTGGACCCTCATAATGAATATACGGCGGCCTTTTCCGATTGCGGCATGCATTTTGACATCAGCAATCTTCGTCTGCCCTATTGGATGATGAATTTTGAAGAACATGTGGAGATGTTTATCGGTAACCGCCGTTCCCTTGAACGGGAGGTCGAGATTGATATTCTGCGCCGCTGTATTTACGCCGCCCGCCTTGACGCGGCCACAGGATTGCAGGCGGAGAAAATAACGGTCAATTCACCGATACCTTATAAGTTGTCCTTTTTGAAGGAATATCTGGCTAATAATATGGGTAAGCTGAATAATCCGGACAAGCTGGCTCCTTTTTTGCGGCTGAAGGCAAAAATTGACGAATTAAGGGGCGATGTGCGGTTTTCTTTCATGTTTTCCGGCATGTTGGCCCATGATAATCTGAAGGATGTGATTAAGAACCTGCTTCGGTTTCCGGTTGATAACAAGCCGGTGACCACCATTGACCTGTCCGGGGTGCCGTCGGAGATCGTGAATGTGGTGGTTTCCATGATCAGCCGTCTTGTCTTTGACTTTGCGGTCTGGAGTAAGGGTGAGGATTCCCGCCCGATCCTGCTGATTTGCGAGGAAGCCCATAGATATGTCCCCACATCAGAAGACACGGCTTTCAGGTCCGCCAAAAAGGCTATCGAACGTATCGCCAAAGAGGGCCGTAAATATGGTGTCTCTCTGGGGCTTGTCTCGCAAAGACCCGCAGATGTTTCAGAATCTGCGCTTTCCCAGTGCGGAACGATCTTTGCCATGCGGATGAATAACGAACGGGACCAGCGTTTTGTCGCCGCCGTAATGCCGGAAGGCAGTAAGGGTTCCCTGGCTGCATTGTCATCTCTGCAAAACCGCGAGGCTCTGGTGGTTGGGGAGGGGGTCCGGGCGCCTGTTCGGGTTCTGCTGGACAAGCTGGATGAATTTAAACGGCCCTCCGGGGGTAATCCGGCCTATTCAGAAGACTGGCAAAGAGAAATCGAAGATGACAGCTTCGTTCTGGATACTATTGAAAACTGGCGTAATCAGGGACGTTAGGCTCCAGGATTTTTTACATAACATTCATAATCAGAAATTTTACCCGTAAAAGAAGAAACTCTTAACGATATATTTAATAATTCAAAATATATTTTGCAAAAGTAACAGTAAGAATTTGAATTTAATAATATTTCAAGTCAATCAATTTAAAGTGGTGGTGAATATAATGGGCGATCAGAGTAATAGTAGCAGAGGGAATATCCAAAAGTTTTTTACAATTAAAAATTCCCTGTTTGGCATCGTGGCCATATTGGTTTTGATAGTTGTGTCTTTCCGTATTAGTTCGGCAATAGATGCATCGAATTATAAGGCTGAGCTGGAAAAAGCGGTTGTGGTCAACCAGCTTTCGGATGATTTAATTGATGCGGCCAATCATTTTTCTGTAGAGAGAGGGGTTACGGTTATCGCCCTGGGCTCTGACAACGTAACATCCCCCACCTTTAAAAACATGATAGAGGAAAATCGTAACAAGGCAGATGCGGCCTATAAAAAATCCATGGCGACTTATGCGGCACTGGAAGATTTTCCGGGTAAAGACAAACTACTCAAAGACATTACGGATCGTTATAACGCATATCTGAATGCGCATGTTGAAGTTAAAAATGCTGGTCAGATTTCTTACGTTAATGAGCAGGATGCCGATGTCCGGGATGACTTGAGCCGTCAAAAGAGTAAAGCCAGTCGTCATCTGCGCAGAACAATTGATGCTTTGGATACCAATATTCGTGAATTACGTATCGCGGTGGAATATGAAGCAAGCATTTCCAACGCTCAAATCATTCATTATCGCCAATTGAAGAATGTATTGGCAGAAATGATAGAATATACAGATCGTGAATGGGCCGGTATGGGGGCCGCCATAGCAATGAAGCGTCCCATATCGACAAATATGATTGCCAATATGTCCTCCTATGTGGGGCGGGTTAATTCCGCCTGGGATATGGTAAATTCACTTCTGTCAAGCAGTGCTATTGATGATGGCCTCAAGGGTCATTTGCAAAAAGTGGATGAAGCATTTTTTGAGAATTTCCGTAACCTGAAAGATGAAGTTTATGACGCATCCTATGATGCCGCCGCATCACAGGATGACAGCGGGGAAGTGGTGGAAGCCGACTATCCGGTCAATGCCGTTGAATGGATTAATCAGGCGACCTCTGCCACAAATGTTATTCAGAATTTAAGCAAAGCTGTTGGCGCTGCCGCCCGTAAGTCCGCAGACAACAGCGCATCTGATGCCAATAGCGAATTGGTTACTGGAATTATGGTCTTGCTTATAGCACTGGCCATTGGCGGGGGGGCTTTCTGGCTCGTGGCCGGACATATTATCCGCCCACTGGTTCGTCTTGGTGATGCTATGTCTGAAATTGCTGAAGGTGACCTTGATGCAGAAATACAAGGAACAAAACGTCAGGATGAAATTGGTCAGATGGCGCGTGCCCTGCAATTATTCAAAGAAGCCGCTGTAGAAAAACTTCAATCTGACGTGGAGCAGCGCAAGGCTGAGGAAGAAAGACGTCTTCAGCAAGAGCAGGAAGCCGAAGCCATGCGCGAGGCGGAAGAAAAAGAACGTGTTCGTGAGGAAGAACGCTCACATACTGCCCGCGAGGAACGTCGCAATGACATGATGGCACTGGCGGATAATTTTGAAGCTTCCGTCATGGATATTGTTGCCTCTGTAGCAACAGCCTCCGGCGAAATGGAATCCAAGGCACGCGATATGTCTACGGTTGCCGAAGAAACCACTCATCAGGCGACATCTGTCTCAGCGGCCTCTGAACAGGCTACCAACAATGTACAGACCGTGGCAAGTGCCGCAGAAGAATTGTCGGTTTCTGTCAAGGAAATCAGCGAGCAGGTGGCCCAGTCCAGTCAATTCTCGACCAATGCGGTTGGGGAGACAGAAAAAGCTATCGGAGAAATTCAGGGGCTTGTGGAGGCTGCCCGTAAAATCGGTGATGTTATCAGTCTGATCAATGATATTGCCAATCAGACTAATCTGTTGGCCCTGAATGCCACGATTGAGGCCGCCCGTGCAGGAGAAGCCGGTAAAGGCTTTGCTGTTGTGGCCTCGGAAGTGAAAAATCTGGCCAGTCAGACGGCGACCGCGACCGATGAAATTACGATACAGGTCAGCAGTATGCAGGATGCAACCAAGAAGGCTGTTACGGCCATTGACGGTATTCAGGAAGTGATCAAGAAGATTGATGATACGTCGGTATCCATATCCTCTGCTGTTGAAGAGCAGGATGCTTCCACCCACGAGATAGCGCGGAATGTGTCTGAGGTTTCAGTAGGGACGCAGGAAGTAACGAGCAATATCCATGTGATGAGCGAAGGGGCCAAGTCTACGGGCGAGGCCGCGATTCAAGTATTGGAGTCTGCGCAAAATATGTCACAGCAATCAGCTGAACTGCGCAAGCAACTTGAACAGTTCCTTCAAAAAATTCGTGCGGCATAGGCAATCAATTATATTAAACATGCTGACTTTAAGCTTCATTTCATACTTTCTGGGTACAATTGATTCGTAAGGATAAAGCAAAAACATTTTTTACATCATGACCAGGATGAAGGTTTAAAAAACATCAATTTTTATTAGTTAAAAGATATTTTAGTAGGAGATTAATTATGAGTAAGTTGTTGGGAAAGTTAACTGTATATGTCACCGCGATGGTGGTGCTTTCTTTTGGGTTGGTTGGCGTTACGGGCACTGCCCATGCCGCAAGTGATATCAGGAAATGGCAGACAAAGATTGTCAAACTGGTTGCCAAGAAGCAGGTATATCCCCGCTCCGCCATGCGTAAAGAGCTAGAGGGCCGGGCAAAGGTACGGGTCAGTATTGACCGCACAGGTGCCATTGTCGCACATGAAATTATAACCCCTACCGGGCTTGCTGTTTTTGACAAGGAAATTCCAAAGCTGATCAAGCGTATTAATCCGCTTCCAAAACCGCCGGCCAGTTTGACAGACAACCAGTTGTCTTTCGTGCTGCCGCTGTCCTGGGTGATACGTTAACAGTAATCTATGCCCTTACGGTACGGGCAAATAACGATAATCATGCTTCCTTTATCAAATGCACATCATGTTGCGGGTAAGGGAAGCTGATGCCTTTTTCATCAAACTTATGCTTGATGTTTTTTGTTAGAGCGGCTTTTAACGGCCAGTAATTTCCACTTTCAGTCCAGACACGGACAACGATGTTGACCGAGCTATCCGCAAGTTCACTGACAAATATAGCCGGTTCTGGGGATTTCATAGCTCTGTCGTCGGCATTGATGACATTGCCAATCTCGGTAATGGCCTCATCCATATTATCGTCATAGCCAATACCGATAACCATATCAACCCGCCGTGTAGCATGGGCAGAAAAATTCTGTATGGAGGCCCCCCATATCTGGCTGTTGGGTATTATGATCTGAACATTATCCCCTGTGGCCATTTCTGTGACAAACAGGCCCAGATCTTTTACCGTCCCTCCATGCCCGGCGGCATTTATGAAATCGCCAATCTTGAAAGGCCGGAAAATGAGCAGCATAACACCCGCCGCAACATTGCTCAATGTACCCTGAAGGGCCAGCCCGATCGCCAGAGAGGCGGCACCAAGGATGGTAATCAAACTGGCGGTTTCTACGCCGAATTTTCCCAGGACGGCGATGATTGTGAAGATAAGAATGACGTAACGTATGGTGCTGGACAGAAATGACGTTAGTGTAATATCAATTTTTTTACTTTTGCTCAGCATTTTGGTGACAAGGCGTTTGGCCCAACCGGCAATTGTCCAGCCGATGATCAGAATAAGGATGGCGCCAATGATGTTTAAGCCATAAGCGGTGGCAAAATTAATTGCCATATCAGAATATTCTTGTGCAGTATTGTCCATTTTCAGCCTCTTTATAATTTGTTAACTATAAATTAGAGATAGAAGAAAATACTGTAAAGGAAAAACTGATATTGGGTAAAACAATAGATACATACAAAAATTGGCAGCATTCTGAATTCAGGATGCTGCCAATTTGATTATTTTTTGGTTTTTTATTTCCGGTATTCTTCAGGTATGAAGAACATGTAGTCCTGATCTTCTGCGGCATTATGGCAATCGGCGCAGAAAGCAACGTTACTGGCCCCCTTGCCCTGTGACGTTCCCACGACCATGCCATTTGGCATGATGAGTGTGTAGGCCCAGTCGCCGTTTTCCTTGTTATAGCCGGCTTTTTTCTTTTCCATCAGGAACAACGGCCCTGGCTCAACTTTACCGGAAGATGCAACCAGAAAGCTGTCCTTGGCAAGGACTGTACCAACTGACATTTTACCTGATTTTTCAAATTTTCCGTATTTTTTCCGATTGGAATAATTATTCACTAAACGGCCACCATGGGTATCTGAAACATATGGTGTTTTGTTAAAATGTGCCCATTTATAGTATTTTTTAGCAGCGAACACGCCTGATTTTGCATAACCGGCATGGAGTGACTTGGACATTTTCTTGTATATTTTCGCGGCGTCTTTGCCACTTATTTCTGCAGCTTCTGCCGGACTACAGGGATTGCCGCCGCAAGGATTAGCCCCACATGGGTTTCCGCCGCAGGGATTAGCCTTGGCACAAGGATTAGACATGCCGCAAGGGTTGGCTTTGGCACAAGGGTTGGCTTTGGCACAAGGATTAGCTTTGGCACAGGGATTAGACGCGCCGCAAGGGTTCATGGCCTCATCACTTGCCGCAAAACCTGTTGCTGCCGACAGCGACATGGATAGGGTAAAAAGCAGGGCGATGCCTGCTTTTGTTATATTTTTAAAGATATTAGTCATCATTTCACCTTCTCGTATTAGCTTCCCTTATTACGAAACTCAGGGGCGATAAATTTTATTTAGAGTTTTTTGTAGAGTTAATCAGATAAACCTTAACTGGCTTAATGTTAAATACAAAACACTTCATATTCACTTCTGCGTGATAACCTGTGAGGTGAGATTAAAGGACATTATTTTCGTCGAGGGCTTCGAGGATGCTCTCAAAGGGCAGGGTAACGCAGGTAAAGCGGTTTTTGTGATCTGAAACCGGCGCAAATATATTAAGCGCATCCCATTTGTTCGAGGCCCATTTTACGTCCGGCCATGACTTATGTTCCAGATTGAATTTCAGGTCGTTATATATAGCCCTCAGATCGTGCCGGTTTTCATCGATTACACATTCGCCCAGAATAGAAGCACTGGCCTGACATAGAACGCAGGCTTTGGTTTCATGGGAAAAAGCAGTGATTTTGTCGCCGTTCAGGGCAATATATATGGTAATTCTGTCCCCACATAACGGGTTATGTGTGGTTATGGTACGATCAAAGCTCTTTAATTTTCCATTGCCCGTTGCGGCGGCGGCATATTTTAGAATGGCTTTTTGATATAACTGATCAATCATAGGGTTTTTCTTGGTAATAAATTGTGTGAAATATTAACTTTATATACTGTCCAGATTGTTTCCTGAAAATAAAATTGTTATTTCTGCTCATTTTCTATGGTTTTGCTTGATTTTCCAACCCTTGTAAATGTAATAGTGAGAACAGTATAAACATGGTGGAACAAAATCCACCGGTATCTTGGTTCATAGGAAGGCATATCATATAAATGGCAAACTCTATTGTACAAGGAATGGGAAGAAATTTTCTTGGCCATTCACCTGAGTGGTACAAATATACCATCCTCGGTTTTCTTGTTTTAAACCCGATGGTTCTGTTCGCATTGGGGGCGGAGCATGGGGGCTATATTGTTGGCTGGATGTTGATTATTGAGTTTATTTTTACTTTGGCCATGGCGTTAAAATGTTATCCTTTGCTGCCGGGGGGGCTGCTGGCTATTGAAGCCCTGTTCATGAAAATGACATCGCCGGAAATGGTCAGGCATGAAATTGTCAATGGGCTGGAGGTTATCCTGCTTTTGATTTTCATGGTCGCCGGCATATATTTCATGCAGAATTTGCTCTTGTTTGTCTTTACCAAGCTGGTTTTAAAGGTAAGATCTAAAATCCTTTTGGGCTTTTTGTTCTCTTTGATGGGGGCCGTGTTATCTGCTTTTCTGGATGCCTTGACGGTTACGGCTGTTGTGATGTCTGTGGGGATTGGTTTTTACGCGATATTTCATAAGGTCGCCTCTGGCCGGAAAATCTATGATGATGATCATGATCATTCTACGGATGATCATATTGAAGACTTGCACAGGTCGGACCTTGAACAGTTTCGCGCCTTTTTACGTAGCCTGATTATGCATGCCGCCGTCGGAACGGCTCTTGGCGGTGTTTGCACCTTGGTAGGGGAGCCGCAAAATCTTATCATTGGCGGAAAAGCCGGATGGAATTTCATTGAGTTTTTCCTGAGAATGTCTCCGGTAACCATTCCTGTTCTGTTCATGGGGTTTGCGACTAGTGTGTTTCTTGAAAAAACCAAAATTTTTGGATATGGCACCGAACTGCCGGAAAAAGTCCGTACTATTCTGGAAGAATATGATGAGCATGAATCAGCCAAGAGAGATTACCGTGACAAGGCGTCTCTCATTGTACAGGCTCTTGTGGCCCTGTGGCTTGTCATTGGATTAATGTTTCATCTGGCCGAAGTGGGGTTGATCGGACTTTCGGTTATCGTCTTGCTGACGTCTTTTACCGGAATTTCAGAAGAAGGCCAGATCGGCAAGGCATTTGAGGAGGCTTTGCCCTTCACAGCGTTGCTGGTGGTGTTTTTTGCCATTGTGGCGGTAATCGCGGATCAGGACTTATTTGGTGGTGTGATAACTTATGTGTTGTCTTTGGAAGGGGATGAGCGGATTGCCGGTTTTTACATTGCCAATGGCCTGTTGTCATCTATCAGCGATAATGTCTTTGTGGGAACCGTATATATTTCGGAAATTCAAAAAGCCCTTGAAACGGGGATTATCAAACGTGATGTTTATGACCTGATGGCTGTTGCGATCAATACCGGAACCAATATCCCCTCAGTGGCGACACCCAATGGTCAGGCCGCATTTTTGTTTTTACTGACCTCTGCTATCGCGCCGCTTATTCGTCTTTCCTACATGAAAATGGTTATTATGGCTCTGCCCTATACCATTGTTATGTCCATAACAGGCTTTATAGCCGTGGTTACGGTATTGGAGCCTGCAACCCAATATATGTATGACAATGGTCTTGTTCAGCATCATTCGGCTTACCAAGCAGAGAAGGATGCAGCAGCAGCTTCTCACTGATAATCAGATGGAGGTGAATATGTTATAGTTTGGTAATGAGGCCTTACGTAGAGGTCTCATTACAACGATATGGTAGCATTCCATAGAATTAGGAAAGTGTAAAATAACTGTGCTAATATAGCAAAAACTGTCGGATTTCTTTACAGTTTTTAAATAGTATTTTTTTAACATACTGAAAAATAACAAAAAATAAATTGGCGCACTTTTTGCATTAGATATGAACAGTGACATCATCAAGCAAAAACATATAGTGTTTTTACGGGTTTTTTGTTATACTTGGGAAATATTTTGATATTATTTTATGGACGAGGGTCATGACAGGTACAAAAGAAGATAGTGCAAAAAATGAAGATTTGCGTCTTAAACGCCGCAGCATTCTTAAAGCGGGTGCCGTAATAGCCCCTCTTGCTATAACCTTACATGGCGGTATATCCGTGGCCCATGCTAATTCGGCAACATGCGTTGATCAAATGGTGGCAAATGATGTGCAAATTCCATTGTTTGAAGCGGATGGTACCCCCAAAGGAATAACGGAACAGTTTAATCCGCAAACCGGACTAACCGGTAATGTGATAAATAATGTTCCCCAAACCCATTGGGAATATATTGAGACGGGCGTTATGGGTTATACAAGCTGTTTGTCTTCTATTTCCCCAACGTAGTGATTTTTTTGATATCGACTGACAGGGAATGAGAATATTTTGGCGGTTTCGAGCAATTTTCCTGAACCTGATGATTTAATTGACACGGCTGTTTTCCACATTGTGGATACAGCCTGTTTTTTATGGGAAACCATGGATGATGCCTATGTCATTTATGATAAAAGATCAGGCCATTCTCAGGTGCTGAATGACTTCGCCCGGGAGATTTTTGCATTATTTGAAGATGGCCCTAGCAGCTTGCCTGATCTTCTCATAGCGTTTGAAGAAATCCTGGAACGCCCTGTTGAGGATGAATTAAAACAACAAATCCGCCAGACTATTGTTATATTTGATAGTATGGGGCTCATAGAGCCAATAATGTCAGAACAAGAGAAATAATGACGCGCTGATGTCATCAAATATTACAGAAACAAAAGCTTTAAAAGCCAATAAAAGAAAATTGTCCGAAAACGGATTATTTATGGCTATTGGACCTTTTTGTACTAAAATATCTATAGAATTTCCATCGATACAGGATGATTTTTTACATATATACAAGGGGTATTCCTTTTGCGAAGAGCCTCAAATTGTTGATTATAACCTCATGGTATATGCCAAAAATCTGTACCGTCGTTATGTGCGGCCTCAAGTTGCCGTAAGTACAATGTTGCAGGATGATTTTATTCCCCTGCCTGAATCCATGGGGTTGTTGTCTGTTGAAATGGGGTTGAATTTACAGGTCGTTATGGGCTGTAAGACTCATGTCCTGTTCCATGCCGGGGTTGTGGAGCGGGACGGTGTCGGGGTGATTATCCCGGCCATTTCCGGTAGCGGCAAAAGTACGTTGTCGGCGGGTCTGGCCTATGATGGCTGGCGGTTCCTGTCCGATGAATTTGGTATGCTGGATGCAGATACCGGACTGCTGCATCCATACCCCCGCCCGGTTTCGTTAAAGAATGAATCCATTGCGGTCATGAAAAAGCGGGTGGGTGATCCTGAGCCTTTCAGCCGGGAATATGCGGGAACGCCCAAAGGCACGATTTGTTATTTGCGCCCGCCCGTATCAAGTCTGGAAAATATGCATGTTCCGGTCCGTCCACGGGTGGTCATCCATCCGGTTTACAGCCCTCATGCAAAACCGTCGATCACGCCGCTGACCAAAACAATGGCCTTTTTCCGGCTGGTACGGTCATCGGCCAATTACGGTGATATCGGCGAAGCGGCTTTTCATGCGCTGACGAAGGTGGCGGAAGAAACCATATCCTGCGAAATCACCTATTCCTCTCTTGATGAGGCGATTGCCCTTGTGAATAAATTCATTGACGAGAATTTATCATGAACAAGCCCAGCCTTTTATTACAGGTTCTTAAGGACCCCGCCCGAATGCTTGAATTGAGCATTAAAGACTGGAACAGTGTTTTTTTGGCGGCACATATGTTGAAATTGCGGGGACGTCTTGCCCATGATGCCATGGAAAACGGGTTGTGGATGCAGCTTCCGCACAAGGCACAGCAAATTCTGACCAATGCCAGAATAATTGCCGAGGCCCGCCAGCGTAAAGTTATGTGGGAGGTCAACCGGGTTCGCCGGGCCCTGTTTGGCTTTGAGGACAAGGTGATTTTGGTCAAGGGCGGCGCTTATATCGCCAAAGGATTGCAGGTTGCAAAGGGCCGGATCAGCGCGGATATTGATATTCTTGTGGCCAAAAAGAATTTGGACATCGTGGAAAACCACCTTCTTCAGTCCGGCTATACCAGTCAGGTTCTGAACAGTTATGATCAGCAATATTACCGGGAATGGGCCCATGAATTGCCGCCGCTTGTACACCCGGACAGAATGGTAGAGGTGGATGTCCATCATAATATTCTACAGGTTACCAACCGGCTGTGCCCCAATATTGACCTGATGATTGAGGATGCTGTGCCGCTGGAGGATAATATATATGTCTTGTCTGACGTGGATATGTTGCTCCATAGCATCGTACATCTGTTCGTTGACGGCACCATAAAGGCCAGTCTGCGCAATCTGCTGGAACAGCATGATTTGATTTCTGAATTCAGCCCAAAACCAGATTTCTGGGCGCAATTTATGAACCGGGTTGAAGAATTGGGCTTTGGCCGTCCGGTATTTTACTGTCTGCGTTATTGCGCTCATTTTCTGAATACGGATATTCCGTCAGAGGTAACAGAACGCGCTAAAAAGGCAGGCCCGGGTTTTCTGACTTTGAAGATAATGGATATGATGATTTTCCGGACCATGGTGCCTTATGGTACAGGCGGGTCAAAGGTCACGGATTATCTGGCCACCAACGGCCTTTACATGCGGTCTCACTGGTTGCGGATGCCGCCGGTGATGTTGGTAAAGCATTTGATACGAAAATTTTTCAGGCAGTTTTCAAAAAGCTGACGATATGTCGTGCAAAGCATCAAAAAACGTATCATAATGATCGAATATGGCGTCCGGATTTAAGGTGGCAATAGGGGTTTTGCTATAGCCGAAGGAGGCGCAGATAACCGGGATCCCGGCGGCTTTAGCGGCCAATATATCGTTGATGGAATCCCCAACCATAACCGCCCCGTCCGGGCTGGCCTTCATGTCATTCAGGGTCGAGGTCAAATGGCGGGGGTCGGGCTTGCAATAGTCAAAGCTGTCACCACCAATGATCGCACTGAAATAACCGGACAGGCCGGATTCTGCCATCAGTTTTGTCGTCAGTTTGATCGCCTTGTTGGTGCATAGGCCAAGGGGAATATTCATCTCGGCCAGTTTTTTAAGCACGTTCAGCGCACCGGGGAAAATAACGGTCTGTGCGGTGATATTATCCAGATAGAAATCCAGAAAATCCTGCAAGATGGCATTTATACCGTTTGCATCCGGTAAGTCACCGCTTGTCGAAAAACCTTTTATGATCAGCGCTCTGGCCCCGTCACCTACCATATGCCGCACACGGGCTATATCCATTTCTGGCCGTCCTGCCTGCCTAAGGACATGATTTAACGCCCCGCAGAGGTCTGGCGCGCTGTCAACTAACGTACCGTCCAGATCAAAAATGATGGCTGAGGGATAAGAGGACATAAATAACCCTTATTTTAGACTATGTTGTTATAATATTATTAGTATTCTTGTGGCACCTTGTCGCTAAAGAGATTATTAAAGTTATAACGCAAGTTCGTAATGGGAAAAGAAAAATATTATTATGTCTAATTCTGATTTAGCGGTCGTGATTCTGGCAGCGGGCAAGGGGACCCGTATGAAATCCAATTTGCATAAGGTTTTGCATCCCCTGGGCGGGCGGCCCATGCTCCATCATCTGATGGATACGTTGGAGTACCTGTCCCCCAGCCGCAAGGTCATTGTGGTGGGCGCAGGCAAGGAACAAGTGGAACAATCCGTGGGCGATCAGGCGGAAATAGTGGTTCAGGAACCTCAATTCGGCACCGGCCATGCGGTACAGGTTACCCGCGATCAGTTATCGGATTTTTCCGGTGATGTGTTAATACTTTACGGCGATGTGCCCATGCTGTCCGCCGCTACGTTACAGAATATGCTGGATGTGCGGCACGGCGCAGGCAATCCGGCGGTGGTGGTTCTGGGCTTTGAACCGGCTGATAGCAAGGCTTACGGGCGTCTTGTGGTGGATGATCAGGGTGACTTGTTGGCCATTGTAGAACATAAGGACGCCAGTGCCGACCAACGGAAAATAGGCCTGTGCAATTCGGGCATTATGGCCCTTGACGGGGCGGTGATGTTTGATTTGCTGGACGGGCTGGACGATAATAATGCCGCCGGGGAATTTTACCTGACCGATGTGGTGGCCATTGCCCGGGCCAAGGGTCTTGGCTGCGCCGTATCCGTGGCCAGCGAAAGTGAGGTCATGGGCATCAATTCGCGCAGCGAACTGGCCGAAGCCGAGGCGGTTTTTCAGGGCACACAGCGACAGAAATTCATGGCCGAAGGGGTCACTCTGCTGGACCCGTCATCGGTATATTTCAGCCATGACACGGTTATCGGCACGGACGTAACCATTGAACCCAACGTATTTTTTGGCCCCGGCGTTGTCGTAGAGGCAGATGTAACCATCAAGGGCTTTTGCCATTTTGAAGGAGCCATAATCCGCAAAGGGGCCACCGTTGGACCGTACGCCAGACTGCGGCCACTGGCGGATGTGGGGGCAGGGGCTAAAATTGGCAATTTTGTCGAGGTCAAGAAATCAACCATCGAACAGGGTGCGAAGGTCAGCCATCTGAGCTATATCGGGGATGCTATCGTCGGCACCGGGGCCAATATTGGTGCCGGCACCATTACCTGTAACTATGACGGCTTTAACAAGGCCCTGACCGAAATCGGCGCGGGGGCTTTCATTGGCTCCAACACCGCCCTTGTGGCCCCGGTTAAAATCGGCGCGGGGGCGATCGTTGGTGCGGGCAGTGTGGTCACACGCGAGGTCAGCACAGACGCGCTGGTGGTCACACGGGCCAAACAAAAAGAAATGGCTGGCTGGGCCGCCGCGTTTCGTCAAAAACAAATAAAGAATAAGGGGTAGAACCATGTGCGGCATTATCGGCATTATTGGACAGGATGAAGTAACCACCCGCATTTTGGATGGCCTGAGGCGGCTGGAATATCGCGGCTATGATTCTGCGGGTATCGCGACGCTTTCTGATGGATGCAAGATTGACCGGCGGCGTGCTGAAGGCAAGCTGATAAATCTGGAAAAGCTGTTGAATACAGATGGCCTGCCCGGTGAAGTTGGCATCGGTCATACCCGCTGGGCCACCCACGGCGCACCAACGGTGGAAAATGCCCATCCGCATCAGACGGAAAAGGTGGCCGTGGTCCATAACGGTATCATCGAGAATTTCCGGGAATTGCGCGATGAATTAACCGGTAAAGGCCATAATCTGGAAACGGAAACCGATACGGAAGTCATCGTCCATTTGATCACAGATTTTCTGGATCAGGGACTGGGCCCACGGGAAGCCGCCGCCGCCGCCCTGAAACATCTTGACGGGGCCTTTGCGCTGGCGATTATTTTTGAGGGCGCGCATGAGTTGCTCATCGGCGCGCGCAAGGGCAGCCCGCTGGTGGTGGGCTACGGCGAGGGCGAGATGTATCTGGGGTCAGATGCCATTGCTCTGTCACATCTCAGTAATAAGATCACTTATCTGGAAGAAGGCGACCGGGTGGAACTTTCCCGGGAGGGGGCCCGTATCTTTGATGTGGATGGCCGGGAGGTCATTCGCCAGGTTAATATCGTATCAGCCGCCAGCGGCATGATTGACAAGGGAAATTACCGTCATTTCATGATGAAGGAAATCCATGAACAGCCCACCGTGGTGGGTCAGACCCTGGGCACCATGATCGACCCTATTCAGGGCCATGTGAATTTGCCGGAAATGCCCTTTGATTTGTCCATGGTGGAGCGGGTGACCATCATCGCCTGCGGCACGTCTTATTACGCCGGGCAGGTGACCAAATACTGGCTGGAGCAGATGGCGCGGATCAATGTGGAAATTGATGTGGCCTCTGAATTCCGTTACCGGGAGGCGGTGATGCCGCCCGGCGGCTTGGCGATCTTTATCTCCCAGTCGGGCGAAACTGCGGACACGCTGGCCGCCCTTAAATATGCCAAGGCGCAAGATCAGCATATCCTGAGTATCCTTAATGTGGCTCAAAGCTCCATGGAGCGGGAATCCGATGTGGTTCTGCATACCCATGCGGGGCCAGAGGTCGGCGTTGCCTCAACGAAAGCCTTTACCTGTCAGTTGGCCGTACTGGCCTGCCTGTCGATTGCCATCGCCAGAGCGCGGGGACAGATTGATGCCGCAGAGGAAGCACGATTGTGCATTGCCCTGACCGAGGCCCCGGCCCGTATGGCCGATGTGCTGAACCATGAGGAAGCCATCATGGCCATTGCTGATGAGGTGGCCAAGGCGCGGGATGTGATCTATCTGGCCCGGGGGCTTGAATTCCCCATCGCCATGGAAGGGGCGCTGAAATTAAAGGAAATTTCCTATATCCATGCGGAGGGCTATGCGGCAGGGGAAATGAAACATGGTCCCATCGCCCTGATTGACGAACATGTGCCGATCATTGTGATCGCGCCCAGCGGGCGGCTCTATGAGAAAACTGTCTCAAACATGCAGGAAGTCATCGCCCGTAAAGGCAAGGTGATCTTTATTACAGATGAGGAAGGGGCCAAGAGCGACGGGCAGGATGCCATCGCGACCATTGCCCTGCCCATGCTGGATGAATTTGTCACGCCGCTACTCTATGCCATTCCGGTACAGCTTCTGGCCTATCATGTGGCGGTGGCCAAGGGCACCGATGTGGATCAGCCGCGCAATCTGGCCAAATCCGTCACCGTGGAATAGGCGGCCTATTTCTTTTCGTTAAAGGCAATGAGTTGTTTGGCGGTTTTTTTGTCCAGCTTCTTTATGGCACCGATGGTGTAACGCTCCCCGTCAATGAACAGGGCATTACCGCCGTAAGGACAAACGCGGTTATCAAACTTTGAATATACCCCGATGCTCTGGGCAAAGAGCAGCTCAGACGACTGCCGCCGCAGACTGACATAATAGGGCTTGTTCTTTGTGGGGGCATAAAGAATAAGGCTCCGGTTATCCAGCTCGCTCCAGTCATTGATGGTCCGGGAAAAGATGCAATCCTTACCGTTGCTATAGTTGTTCACAAGGGCCTTATACTGCTCTGCACTTATGGTATCAGGCCTGGTTTCATCGGCAATCGCCGTAAGCCCGGCGGCCAGAAGGCTAAAGCCCAGAAAATAGCCGACAAATCGAATTTTCATAACAACCTCACCAGTTATTGTTTGACGAGATTATAACTCAGCCAACCTGAACCACCTATGAACGGCTCAGCGGCACCCCGGTGAAATAGGCATGGCCGGATATCAGGGCGACAAATATGACGGCAGAAACAACAACAACGATAATATCCCGCAAGATCGGAGACCTATCCGGTTTCTGCCACGCGCCGTCACGCCGGTTGAGAAAAAACATCTGTAATATGGCCCAGACTATCATTGCTCCAAACAGGGTGATCGACCTGCTGTCCCCGTTGGACAGAAGGTGGGCCACACCCCACAGGATGATAGAGCTTAACTGAGGATGGCGAACAAGGCGTTTGATATTGCCCCCGGCCCGGGCAGAGATAAACAGGAATACGGCTAAAAACATCAGCAAAACAGTGACCATAGGTCCCCATGCGGGCGGCGTGTAAACCATTGTAATATCCACAGCCTCTTGCCAGCCATAGACAATCATAACAAGGGAGAGAATGATCAAGAGCGCATGAATGCCCTTGTAGGTCATATGGCCAATTTTATCACCAATTGCCGCCCGGTGCGCGACAAAAACGGTTGGATACAAATGGATCAGTCCGAATAAAATGACCCCCAGAGTCAAATATATGCACATAATTAACCTCCCGGTTTATTTTTGATATTGAACTACAGGATAAATTAATTTTGGTATTTTGTCATTGTTTTTGGGTCGATTGTTTCAGACACTATTAATTTCAGTGTATAATATTGCCTAAGAGGGGAATAATTCATGTAATAATTATGGGTCTGGGGAACTTCAGAGTCAATCTTTCACAAGAAATGGGTAATATTTGATTGCATCTTTTCAATAAACTGAGTAAATGATAATTATGTATATTATGGGTGGCTATGCTTATTCTGTTTTTTCCAATATATTATGCAGAAGATCGTTTTATTCCATCCTCCGGCCTGAATTAAACAAGTAATCTATATAGCATTTAAGAGGTTTCTTTAATGACCACCAATGATCCAATTGAACAGGACGGAGAAGTTACACGCCGTAATTTTCTCTATGTTGCAACAGGTGTTGTCGGCACTGTCGGCGTAGCATCCGTCGCCTGGCCCCTTGTTGACCAAATGAACCCGTCAGCAGACGTTTTGGCGATGGCCTCTGTGGAAGTGGATATATCACCCATTCCCGTAGGCCAGACCGTCAGTATACTTTGGCGCGGCAAGCCGGTTTTCATTCGCCATAGAACCGAAAAAGAAATTGCCCGGGCGATTTCTGAAAATAATGACCCGATGATTGATCCGGCGGATGATAAGGACCGTGCCCAAAATCCGGAATGGTTGATCATGATTGGTATATGTACGCATTTGGGCTGTGTCCCTCTGGATAATACGGAATTTCAGAGCGGTGATTATGGGGGGTGGTATTGCCCCTGTCACGGGTCAGAGTATGATATTGCAGGTCGTATTCGTAAGGGGCCGGCACCCCGGAACCTTGATTTGCCGAAATACAAGTATCTGAGCGATACTTTGGTCAAGATCGGTTAGGGAGGAAAAAATGGGATCATCTACATACATGCCTAAAAGCAAGGTCGGAAAGTGGTTTGAGGAGCGCCTGCCGATTATGGGCCTCCTTCATAGCACCGTTGGGGCCGGATATAATACGCCGCGCAATTTGAATTACTGGTGGAATTTTGGCTCACTGGCCGGGTTCATGCTGGTGGTGCAGATATTGACCGGAATTATTCTGGTCATGCATTACACCCCTAATTCGGAACTTGCTTTTCGTTCAGTTGAACATATCATGCGTGATGTGAATTATGGGTGGCTTATGCGTTATACCCATTCTAACGGGGCGTCCATGTTCTTCGTTGTGGTTTACATCCATATTTTGCGGGGCATGTATTTCGGCTCTTATAAATCGCCGCGCGAAGTCTTGTGGTTTCTGGGGCTTGTGATCTACCTTCTGATGATGGCCACCGGCTTTATGGGGTATGTGCTGCCTTGGGGACAGATGAGCTTCTGGGGGGCTACGGTTATTACCAATCTGTTTGGGGCCTTTGATTTTTACAATGGTATGGGTGAAAGTATTTTGCACCTTCTGTGGGGCGGGTTTTCGATTGATAATCCGACATTACAGCGTTTTTTCAGCCTGCATTACTTGTTTCCATTCATTATCGTCGGCGTGGTTATCCTTCATATCTGGGCCTTGCATCTGCCGGGGTCTAATAACCCGCTTGGGATTGATGCCAAGGGTCCGGGTGATAAAATTCCTTTCCATCCCTATTACACTGCAAAGGATGCGTTCGGCCTGTCTTTCTTCATTGTAATATTCGCCCTGTTTATTTTCTATATGCCCAATATTATGGGGGAACCGGATAATTATATTGAGGCTAATCCAATGCTGACTCCGGCTCATATTGTGCCGGAATGGTATTATCTGCCCTTCTATACAATATTGAAGGCCGTTCCGGACAAGCTGTTCGGGGTGATTGCCATGTTCTCCTCTATTCTGATATTCTTCGTCCTGCCGTGGCTGGACGGATCAAAGGTCAGATCGGCAAAATTCCGCCCGGCTACGGCTTTCTTCTTCTGGCTGTTTCTGGCTGATGTCTTGTTCTTGGGCTATTGTGGAACAAAACTGCCAAGTGACATTATTATTGATGCCGGGGGCGGTATAAATGCCCTTGTTCTAGGCCGAATTGCTTCAGTCTTTTACTTTGCTTATTTCATTGTGATTATCCCTGTGGTCAGCCGCATGGAAACGACAAAACCCGTCCCGACAAGCATCGCGCAGTCGGTGTTGGATGCAAGGAAGGAGGGCTAGGATATGTTAAAAACAGTTAAAAATATCGGCCTTGCGGCGATGATTATACTGGGATCAGTTTCTTTTGCCAACGCATCCGAGGGCAGTTCTTTTGAAATAAAGAAAAATGACTGGCCCCATGCGGGACCCTTTGGCAAGTTCGACAAGCCTGCATTGCAGAGAGGGTTACAGGTCTATAAGGAAGTTTGTTCCGCCTGTCATTCTCTGAACATGGTTGCTTTTCGGGAACTTACGGCCCTTGGCTACAACATGGATGAGCTAAAGGTCTTTGCCGCAGAGTATGAATTCCCCAATGGTACCGATGATGAAGGCGAGGAAGTATTCCGTAAGGGCAAGCCGCATGATTATTTTCCGGCCCCTTTTGCCTCAGAGGCCGAAGCACGGGATTCAAATAACGGGGCCTTGCCGCCGGACTTCTCCTTGTTGGCTAAATCCCGTGAGCATTTATCTATGTTTACGCCGTGGAACAGCCTTTATGGGGAAGACTATATCGTAGGAATTCTGACGACCTATCATGAAGGAAATCCTAATGGGGGCGAGATGACAGACGGCATGTATTTTAACGAAGCCTTTAAGGGCAATATGATTGCCATGGCGCCGCCGTTATCTGATGATCTTGTTGAATATGCCGATGGCACCAAGGCGACAATGCAACAGATGGCCCATGATGTTGCCACCTTCATGTATTGGGCCGCTGAGCCAAAAATGGAAGACCGCAAGAAAATGGGATTGAAGGTCATCATCTTTATGACCATCCTGACTATCATGCTTTATTTCGTTAATAAAAGCGTCTGGCGGAAAGTCAAAAAAGGCGACGACCTTGTGTGATGGCCTGACCTAATATTGATGTAATTTAAAAGGCTGCCAATTGGCGGCCTTTTTTTTATTCATTATTCTATACAGCAGAGTGGGTTATAAAAATGAAATTTGGTATTCGTTTTATTGAAAAAGTGGGTTCTGTCCCTGATATAGTCCGTTACAGTCAGCAGGCGGAGCAGGCCGGGTTTGAATATGTCTGGTATCCGCATGATATTTTCATGAAGAATACCTGGGTGGTGACGGCGGCAGTGGCACAGGCAACGGATAGGATTAAAATCGGCAGTGTCGGCCCCAACCCCTATACCACCAGCCCCGCAGAAATAGCCTCCTATCTGGCGACATTGGACGAATTGTCGGGTGGCCGGGCGGTAATTGGTCTTGGCCTTCATACCTATGATATGGTGGGCTGGGCTGGGGTTGATTGCGGGGATGTTCTTCAGGTGACCAGAGAGTCGGTTGAAATGATTCGCCAACTGTTGCGGGGCGAGGTCGTTGCCCATCACACAGCGCATTTTAACTGGTCTGATCAATGTTATTTGCGGTTCAAGCCGGTCCGGTCAGAGATTCCCCTGTATGTTTGTGCCTTTGGCGATAATTTTCTGGCCTTGTCCGGCGAGATTGGGGATGGCAGCTTGCCCATGATAACGCCGCCCGCCTCCGCACGCCGTATGGTGGATTGTATCCAAAAGGGGCGAGTGCTTAATAAAACCGGCAAAGATTTTGATATTGCCGGATGTGCCTGGCTCAGTATCTCGGAAGACGGGCAGGAGGCAGAAGCTGTTATGCGGTCCATGGTCGCCTATTTTGGCCCTTACCTTGAGGATGATGCCTTGGCAACCATTGGCCTGAAGAGTGCGGATTTTGACCCTATTCGCGACCTGATTGCCAAGCAGGACTATGACAAGGCTCAACGGGCGGTTACGGATGATATGTTGAAACTGGGTCTGACCGGGCGGCCACATGACATCATTGACCAAATCGAGGCATTGGAAGATGCCGGGATAACCCAGATAAACCTTGGCGGCCCTATTGGCCCCAACGTGAAAAATGCCATAGAATTGCTCGGGGAAAAAATATTACCCCATTTTTCTGCAACGCCATCATGAAAGATATATGAATGGCAAAATTTAAAGACCATTTTTCTACTCAGTCCAAAGGCTATAGCAAATTCCGGCCTTCCTATCCTCGGGAACTCTATTCCTATTTATCCGGATTATGTACAAGCCATGATCTGGTATGGGATTGCGCGACGGGGACCGGGCAGGCGGCGCGGGGCTTATCGCCTTTCTTTGATCGCATCATCGCAACAGACGGCAGTGCGCAGCAGGTTGCCAAGGCCGAAGGGCCACAAAATATAACATTCTGCGTAGCAACGGCGGAGGAATCCGGTCTGGAGGCATCCTCTGTGGATTTGGTAACGGTTGCGCAGGCCCTACACTGGTTCGCCCATGATGATTTCTTTCAGGAAGCCAAACGGATATTGAAGCCGGGCGGTATTTTAGCGGTTTGGACCTATAATTTACTAGGCATTGATCAGGACATAGACCGTATTGTTCGACTGCTATATACGAAAGTCATTGGGGAATATTGGCCCCCGGAGCGGGCATTGGTTGATGAGAATTACGGCAGTATAGATTTTCCGTTTCAGGAAATTGCGGTGCCGGATTTCAATATGACGGCGTCATGGCGGCTTGATGATCTGCTTGGTTATCTCTCTACATGGTCTGCCGTAGTTCGCTATAAGGCGGATAAGGGCAGGGACCCTATAGAGCAAATCAGGTCAGAATTATCAGCCGTTTGGGGGGATGATATAGACGAGCATACTGTAAATTGGCCGCTGAGTTTTCATATCGGGCAGTTTTAAGATTTTACAGCGGCGGCACGGGTCAAAAACATGCCGGTCGTTTTAATGGTCATGACTGTTTCATCATTATGGTTGAGGGTCGTGACCTCATAATTTACAATGCCAACGCCGGGCTTGCTTTTGGATTCCCGGGCGGCAATTACCGTTACGGTGGCTTTCAGGCGGTCATTCACATATACCGGTTTTAACCAGCGCAGATTGTCAATGCCGGGGGAGCCGATGCTGCTGCTGTTGGTCAGGACATGATCACAGATCAGCCGCATGGTAACCGCCCCGGTCATCCAGCCACTGGCGATTAACTGGCCATGAAAGGATTTTTTGGCAAATTCAGGATCGGTATGAAAGGGTTGCGGATCGTATTTTGTCGCAAATTCGATGATTTCCTGTTCGGTAATCAGATAGTCGCCGAATGTTTCACTGGCCCCCACGGGGAAATCTTCAAATACACGCATGATATGTCCTAATTGGCAAAGCGGAAATGTAGCACATCGCCGTCTGCAACAATATATTCTTTGCCTTCAAGGCGCATCTTGCCCGCATCCTTGGCCCCATTCTCGCCGTTATGCGCGATGTAATCAGCGTAAGAAATGGTTTCGGAGCGAATAAAGCCCTTTTCAAAGTCAGTGTGAATGACACCGGCGGCTTGCGGCGCTTTGGTATTTTGGGTAACGGTCCAGGCTCTGGCTTCTTTCGGTCCCACCGTGAAATAGGTGATCAGATGCAGCAGGTCATAACCGGCGCGGATTACGCGGCCAAGACCGGTTTCACCAAGCCCGAGGTCTTCCAGAAAGGCCTTCTGTTCTTCCTCATCATCAAGCTGGGCAATCTCGGATTCCAGCGCGGCGGAGATAATGACCGACACCGCATTCTCTGCGGCGGCCTTGTCCGCCACGCGGCGGCTGAGCTCGTTGCCTTCTGCCGCGTCATCCTCGCTCACATTACAAACATATAGAATAGGTTTAGAGGTCAGAAGCTGTAATTCATTGATCATCTTCTGCTCTTCTTCATCGGCGGCCTCAACGGTGCGGGCCGGGTTGCCGTCTTCCAGAACGGCCAGAATACGGTCTGCAAGGGCCATGATCAGCTTGGCTTCCTTGTCCTGGCCCCGGATGCGCCGTTCAAGGCCGCTTTTCCGCTTACCCAGGCTGTCAATATCGGCCAGCATCAATTCGGTTTCCACGGTTTCCGCATCGGCGATGGGGTCGATAACCCCTTCCACATGGGTGATGTCGTCATCCTCAAAACAGCGCAGCACATGAATGATGGCATCGACCTCACGGATGTTGGCCAGAAACTGATTGCCAAGTCCTTCGCCCTGTGATGCGCCGCGTACAAGTCCGGCAATATCGACAAAGGAAAGCTGGGTCGGCAGAATTTCCTTTGATCCGGCGATGTTCGCCAACAGATGCAGGCGCGGGTCCGGTACCGGCACCTGTCCCACATTTGGCTCAATGGTGCAAAAGGGGTAATTGGCCGCTGCTGCCGCTGCTGTGTTGGTCAGCGCATTAAAAAGGGTTGATTTCCCCACATTGGGCAAGCCCACAATCCCGCATTTAAAACCCATGATCTTATCCGTTATTTTTGTTTGGTTTAAGTCTAAGGCCAATTTCATTCAGGAAACTAGCCCCCCGTGTTTCGCCGGACGGGTCCGCAAGTGCCGGGGCCGCATGGGCCACCGCATCAAGTAACGGCTCTAGCCAGTCCCGGTCAGCCTTGGCAAAGTCCCCCAGCACATGACCATGAACGCGGTCTTTGTCCCCCGGATGGCCAATGCCCATACGGATACGGTGATAATCCTTGCCCATATGCTGATCTATATTGCGCAGGCCATTATGGCCCGCATGACCGCCGCCGGTCTTGAATTTTATCTTTGCCGCCGGAATATCCAACTCGTCATGAAAGACAAAAATATCTTCGGGCGGGATTTTATAAAAGCGGGCCGCTTCGCTGACCGCTTGCCCGGACAAATTCATAAAAGTCTGTGGTTTCAGGATCAGAACTTTCTCACCGCCCAGCCGCCCGTCATAGGTCAATGCCTGAAAGCGGGATTTGGGGCCGGTAAAGTTATGGCGGCGGACAATCTCGTCCACCGCCATAAAACCGATATTATGCCGGTTGTTGTTGTATTTATTCCCGGGATTGCCCAGGCCGACGACTAACAACATGGCTGATCCTTAAAGGCCGGAAGATTATTCTTCACCGCCTTCTTCAGTGGTGCCTTCTTCTTCGGTCTCTGTGCCTTCTTCGTCTTCATCTTCATCCGTACCGGAACTTTTCAGGCCGCTTGGGGCAGAGATCATGGCGATGGTGAAATCGCGGTCATCAATAACCGGTGTCACACCTTCGGGCAAATTGACCGTGCTGATATGAATGCTGTCATTCATTTCAAGCTCTGAAATATCAATTTCAATGGCTTCCGGGATGGCATTGGCCGGGCATGAGAATTCAACCTCATGACGCACAACATTCAAAATGCCGCCCGTCTTGATACCGGGGCATTCTTCTTCACCAATGAAGTGAATGGGGATCATGATGTTCAGGCTGGACCCTTTGGCAAGCCTCAGAAAGTCAACATGAAGCGGCCAGTCGGTAACCGGATGGAATTGAACATCACGGGGCAGAACAGTTTCCTTGTCTTTGCCGATCTGAACTTCGTAGGAAGTATTCATAAATCCGCCCTTGTGCAACTCTTTCATCAGGTCAACCTGTCTTAAGGTTACAAGGGTGGGTTCTTTTTTGTCGCCGTATATAACAGCCGGTATTTTGTCTTCTCTACGTAACGCACGAGAGGACCCCTTACCCGCTTTTTCGCGCAATTCAGCTTTTAAAACTGGATTTGCCATTTTAATTTCTCCTAATTGATCATAAGGACGATGGCCTCCAGGGGTGCCAAAGTCAAAGGCCCGCGCATCTTGATCAAGAGCACAGACCTCATAGTTCGGAGCTTGTAACGTGAAACGCCTGAAAACTCAATGATTATTTATATATTCTGATGATGGGGAGCTGAATTTTTCTTTTCCTGTTCTTTCACCCGATCCCATAGGGTATCCATCTGGTCTAAAGACATTTCATCAAGAGATTTCCCCTGCGCATTGGCCATTTGTTCTACCTGCCTGAAGCGTCGTTCAAATTTGTGATTTGCGGATCGCAGCGCGGTTTCGGCGTCTATATCAAGGTGGCGGGCAAGATTGGCATAGACAAACATCATATCGCCGAATTCCTCGGTAATTTTATCCGCATTGTCGCTGCCTTTACCGGCCTCAACCAATTCATGGGATAATTCGGCCATTTCCTCATTTAATTTGTCCAGAACCTGCACCGTATCGGGCCAGTCAAAGCCAACCCTTGCGGCCCTGTTTTGCAATTTAATGGCCCGGGTGAGGGCGGGAAGGGCGGGCGTCACGCCGTCAAGTACACTCGCGGTCTGGTTTTTATCCTTGCGTTCCTCGGCTTTCTGCGCTTCCCAGGCAACGGTTTGTTGTTCGGCATCCCGATAGGCCGCATCGCCAAAAACATGGGGATGGCGGCGGGTCATCTTGTCACAAATAGCCGTTACAACATCATCGAAGGTGAAATGGCCTTTCTCCTGTGCCATCTGGGTATGGAACACCACCTGAAATAACAAATCTCCAAGTTCATCTTTCAGGTGAAGCATGTCCCCCATTTCAATGGCCTCGGCCACCTCATAGGCTTCTTCGATGGTATAGGGGGCAATGGTTGAAAAATCCTGCTCAATATCCCACGGGCATCCCCCGTCCGGATTGCGCAGACGTTCCATGATGGTGAGCAAATCTTCAATAGTATTTTTCGTCATTAATTTTCCCTGATTTTAGACAAAGTATATCTTGTACTGAATAAGAGGGGTTTGTGGAAATAAAAAAAAGGCATCCCGCCATGATTGCTATGCAACATTACTATTATCAATTAAAGTCTGATACAGGCTTGGAGCAGCTATTAATTCAGCAATGGCAGGGGAATTGGAGGCGGTGGAGTCCCGGTGACATTATCCCGAAAATCAATAGACTGGTTACGAGCAACAGGTAAACAACAAAGGACAGGACTATGCTTTTTACAACAACAGAGAATATTGCCGGAAAAAATATCACTGAAACTCTTGGGCTTGTGCGCGGCAGTACCGTGCAATCCAAACATATTGGCCGTGACATCATGGCAGGATTAAAGACGATTGTTGGCGGGGAACTCAGGGGCTATACGGAGCTGCTGGAAGATGCCCGTGAACAGGCTCTGTCCCGTCTGGAGGAAAATGCAAAAATCCTTGGGGCGAATGCGGTGGTCAATGTGCGTTTTACGACCTCTACCATCGCGACCAATGCCTCTGAAATACTGGCATTCGGTACCGCAGTACGTATGGAATAATGCGGGAGCCGAATGGAATAAAATAGCCTTGTAAAATTGTGCTGACACATTGATATTTATATGTCGTATTCCTTGCTATAGCGGATTGGATTTAGTATAAAAATGTGACAGATATTACAATGGTATGCCAACTGACGGGATGCCGGTATAATAATTGATTTAAGTATATTATAAAGGGCCAATTTTTTGACCGAAAACAGTCTTCCTGATCTTCCCGATACAGGCATTTCCACCATCACTATTGAAGAGGAAATGAAAACCTCTTACCTTGATTACGCCATGAGCGTGATTGTTTCCCGCGCGCTTCCTGATGTGCGGGACGGCCTGAAACCGGTCCATCGGCGCATTCTCTATTCCATGTATGAGAGTGGTTATGACTGGACCAAGTCATACCGTAAATCCGCCCGCATCGTCGGTGATGTCATGGGTAAATATCATCCCCACGGTGATAGTGCCATTTATGAAGCCATGGTCCGTATGTCGCAGAGTTTTTCCCTGCGCCTGCCGCTCATTGACGGGCAGGGGAACTTTGGCTCTATGGACGGTGATAAAGCCGCCGCCATGCGCTATACCGAGGCCCGCATGGACAAAGCGGCCAGCGGGTTGCTGGAGGATATTGACAAGGATACTGTCAATTTTCAGGCCAACTATGACGAATCAGAATTTGAACCCACCGTATTGCCGGCCCGTTTTCCCAACCTGCTGGTTAATGGCGCCGGGGGGATTGCGGTTGGTATGGCCACCAATATTCCGCCTCATAATCTGGGCGAGGTATTGGATGCCTGCTGTGCCTATGTGGATAATCCGGAAATCACGCTGGAAGAACTGGTGGAGATTGTCCCCGGACCGGACTTTCCCACAGGCGGGTTGATTATGGGTTCTGCGGGCGCGCGGTCAGCCCTGACCACCGGGCGTGGTTCAGTCATTATGCGCAGCAAGACCCATTTCGAGGAAATCCGTCAAAACCGTGAAGCAATCATTGTCTCGGAAATTCCCTTTCAGGTTAATAAATCCCGCATGATTGAGCAGATTGCCGATCTGGTACGCAGCAAGAGGATTGAGGGCATTTCCGATATTCGCGATGAATCCGACCGTACCGGGGTGCGGGTGGTGGTGGAATTAAAACGCGACGCGGTGGGTGATGTGGTGCTGAACCAGCTATTCCGCTATTCCTCTTTGCAGACCAGTTTTGGCGCCAATATTCTGGCTCTGAACGGGGGGCGGCCAGAGGTCTTGAACCTGCGCCGGATCATTGAATGTTTCATTAAATTCCGCGAAGAAGTCATCACGCGCCGGACCAAATATAAACTGACCAAGGCCCGGGACCGGGCGCATATTTTGGTTGGCCTTGTGATCGCGGTCAATAATCTGGACAAGATTGTCGCCATGATCCGCAGCGCGCCGAACCCTGCCGAGGCCCGTGAAAGGCTGATGGCCGAAAACTGGGATGCGGTTGATGTTCAGGGCTATATCGAATTGATCAACGAGCCGGGCCGGGGGGTCGTGGACGGTAAATACAAGCTGTCCGAGAAACAGGTTCGGGCTATTCTGGAACTGAGATTGCACCGTCTGACGGCTCTTGGCCGCGATGACATCGGCAATGAGCTGAAAGCATTGGCCGAGGAAATTGAGGATTACATCGATATTCTGCGCAGTCGGGAACGCCTGTATAGCATCATGCGCACCGAGTTTGTGGACTATCGTGAGGCATTCGCCACCCCGCGCCGCTCTGAATTTGCCCTTGATGCCTTCGGGTTCGAGGATGAAGACCTGATCCAGCGGGAAGATATGGTCGTGACCGTAACAAACACGGGCTATATCAAAAGAGTACCGCTCGTCACCTATCGCGCCCAGCGACGCGGCGGCAAGGGCCGGTCCGGCATGAGCACCAAGGACGAGGATTTTCTGCGTAATGTATTTGTCGCCAGCACCCATACGCCTATTCTGTTTTTCAGTAATTTTGGTCAGGTCTATAAGCTGAAAGTCTGGAAATTGCCCGTTGGTACGCCTCAATCCAAAGGCAAGGCTCTGATTAATATCCTGCCTCTGGAGCAGGGCGAGAATATTTCCACAATTCTGCCCTTGCCCGAAGATGAGGATAGCTGGAGCGAATTACATGCCATATTTGCCACCAAAAAAGGCAATATCCGCCGTAACCTGCTGTCTGATTTCTCAAACGTGCGGGCCAATGGCAAGATTGCCATCAAGCTGTCAGAGGGCGACAGTCTGATCGGGGTGGCGGCCTGTTCAGAGGAAGATGATGTGCTGATGGCGGCCAGAGGCGGGAAATGCATCCGTTTTGCCGCAACCGCTGTGCGCCTGTTCAAGGGACGGAATTCTGACGGGGTGCGGGGCATCCGCCTTGCGGGCGGCGATGAGGTCGTGTCCATGTCCATATTGCATAATGTTGCCGCTGATACGGAAGAACGCAGTGCCTATCTTAAATATGTCGCCGCGAAACGCCGGGGAGACACCCCGGAGATGCCGGAAATTCTGACCGAAGAGCGCATTGCCTATATGGCGGAGAAAGAACAGTTTATCCTCAGCATTACCGTGAACGGCTATGGCAAACGGACCTCGGCCTATGAATATCGCGTCAGTGGTCGCGGGGGACAGGGGATCATCAATATTGAAACTTCGGCGCGAAATGGTGATGTTATCGCAGCCTTCCCCATAAACGACATGGACCAATTGATGATGGTAACGGATCAGGGACGTCTGATACGGGTGCCGGTGGGCGGTGTTCGGGTTGCCGGGCGAAATACGCAAGGCGTTACCCTGTTTAAAGTGGGAGATGCTGAAAAAATCGTTTCCGTTGAACGGGTTCAGGAACCTGAATCAGAAGAAGAAACCGAGAGTGATACGGCGGAGGAATGAATATGACACCGATAAAGAGAATAGGGCTGTATCCCGGAACTTTTGATCCCATTACCCTCGGCCATATTGATATTATCGCCCGTAGTGCGAAACTTGTCGATCATCTTATCCTTGGCATTTCAACCAATCCGTCTAAAACCGCCCTGTTCGACCTTGACGAAAGAGTTGAGATGGTGCGCCGTGAAACGGCCTTTATTGAGCGTAATACCGGGGTCAGGATTGAGGTACGGCCTTTCAGCACCCTGTTGATGACCTTTGCCGAAGAAATTGGCGCAACAAGTATCATCCGGGGTCTGAGAGCCGTATCAGACTTTGAATATGAGTTTCAGATGACCGCCATGAATTACAAAATGAATTCTGAGATTGAAACGGTGTTTCTGATGGCGGAACCCTCTTTGCAAGCCATTGCCTCACGGCTGGTTAAGGAAATAGCCCGTTTTGACGGCGATATTTCCCCCTTTGTATCAGAAAATGTCAAAAGGGATGTTTTGGCAAAATTAAATAAATAGCGAGATATATGATGAGATTATTTTTGAAGGCATTTGTTGCCTTGTTCTTATTGGGCGGATTTGTCCATAGTCCGGCCATTGCCGCTGACCTGGAAAACACACTCTATCTTGACCTGAAAGATGGCCGGGTAACCATTGAAATGTATCCTGATGTGGCCCCGAAAACTGTAAAACGCATTAAGGAACTGGTGCGGCAGGGGTTTTATGATGGCCTGACCTTTCACCGGGTTATCCCTGGTTTTATGGCCCAGGGCGGCGATCCAGATGGTAATGGCTCCGGCGGGTCAGGACAGAATCTTCCGGCAGAGTTTTCAGACCTGCCCCATCTTAAAGGTACCGTATCGATGGCGCGCGCGGATGATGAGGACAGTGCCGACAGTCAATTCTTCATCGTTCTTGGAGTCAGCCCGTTTCTGGACGGTAAATATACCATATGGGGCCGCGTTGTTGGCGGCATGAGATATGTTGATCACATAAAAGAAGGGGTTGTTCCGGAATTGCTGGACCCTGATAAAATCATTAAAATGCAGGTTGCTGCTGACGTTACTTCTGAGGAATAAAAATATGGATCTTGAAAATACACTCTATCTTGACCTGAAAGATGGTCGTGTGACATTGGAATTATATCCTGATGTGGCGCCAAAGCATGTGGCCCGTATTAAGGAACTCGCCCGGGAAGGATTTTATGACGGGCTGAAATTCCACCGGGTTATCCCCGGCTTTATGGCACAGGGCGGCGATCCGTCCGGCAATGGCACCGGCGGCAGTGGCCAGAATATCCCGGCAGAATTTTCTGATAAATCCCATGTGCGCGGCACGGCCTCCATGGCCCGCTCCGCCATGCCGGACAGCGCCGATAGCCAGTTTTTCATCTGCTTTGACGATGCTCCCCATCTGGACGGTCAATATTCCGTCTGGGGACAGGTCGTGGACGGTATGGACCTTGTGGATAACATCAGCACCGACAGCGGTACGCCGGATGAAATAGTCAAGATGCAGATTGCTGCTGATACTGAATGAAAGTAGATTTATTTGATTTTGAGCTCCCCAGAGAGCTTATTGCCCTGCGCCCCGCACCTCATCGTGACGGGGCGCGGTTGCTATGGGTGAAGGATGCGGAACTTCAGGACAGGCAGGTTTTGGGCTTGCCGGACTTCCTTGAAGCGGGGGATATTCTTGTCTTTAACGACACGCGGGTTATCCCCGCCCGCCTGACGGGCAAGCGCAGGCAAGCCAAAATAGAAGTCACCCTGCATATGAATGACGGGGACGGCAAGTGGAAAGCCTTTGCCCGTCCGGCAAAAAAGCTGAAAATGGATGATGTCATTGAATTCTCCAATGGCCTTTCGGCTCGTGTGACCGGCAAGGGCGAGGGCGGCGAAGTTTCCCTGCATTTCAATTGTTCAGGTGATGACCTTCGTATGGCTCTTGACGGGGCCGGTGTCATGCCTCTGCCGCCGTATATTGCTTCACAGCGCCCGATAGATGAGCGGGATTTAACCGATTATCAGACGGTCTACAGCAAAAATGACGGAGCGGTTGCAGCCCCCACGGCGGGGCTTCACTTTACGGACCGTTTGTTGGCCGAACTGTCAGACAAGGGCGTGGAATTCGTTCATGTGACCTTACATGTGGGGGCCGGGACTTTTCTTCCGGTTAAAGTGGATGATACAGTTGACCATAAAATGCATTCAGAATGGGGGGAGATTAGCGCGCAGGCAGCGGAAACCATAAATCAGGCCCATGACAAGGGACGGCGGGTTGTCGCAGTTGGGACAACGTCTTTGCGCCTGCTGGAATCTGCGGCGGATGAGACGGGCAGGGTTCATGCCTATGTGCAGGCCACCGATATATTCATCACGCCGGGCTATAAATTTCGCGCCGTGGATATGCTGATGACAAACTTTCATTTGCCGCGCTCCACCCTGTTCATGCTGGTCAGTGCCTTTGCCGGACAGGATAATATGAAAGCTGCTTATGCCCATGCCATTGATCAGGGTTACCGCTTTTATTCCTACGGTGACAGCAGCCTGCTTTTTCGAGAAGATTTATCATGACTGAATATTTTTCCTATGACATCACCGAAACGGACGGCAATGCCCGGACGGGCGTAATCAAAACCCCTCGCGGTGAGATCAGAACCCCGGCCTTCATGCCCGTTGGCACGGCGGCCACTGTAAAGGCCATGAAGCCGGAAACCGTGCGCGCAACCGGCGCTGATATTTTGCTGGGCAATACCTATCATTTGATGCTACGGCCCACGGCGGAACGTATTTCCCGTCTGGGCGGGCTGCATAAGTTTATGAACTGGGACCGGCCCATATTGACGGATTCCGGCGGCTTTCAGGTGATGTCACTGGCAAAATTACGTAAAATAACCGAGGAAGGGGTGGCCTTTCAGTCTCATATTGATGGCTCAAAGCATATGCTTACCCCGGAAAGAAGTATGGAGATACAGCGGCTCCTTGGCTCCAATATAGTCATGGCTTTTGATGAATGTACGCCCTATCCGGCCACGGAACAGGAAACCGAACAGTCCATGCTTATGTCCATGCGCTGGGCTAAACGATCTTACGATGCCTTTCATAATGGCTCGGAGCATGCCGAAAAAAATGCCCTGTTTGGCATTGTTCAGGGCGGCGTTTTTGAAAAATTCCGCCGTCATTCCGTGGATGCCCTGCGGGAGATTGACTGTCAGGGCTATGCGGTCGGGGGTCTTGCGGTCGGTGAGGGGCAGGCGATTATGTTTGAGGTTCTGGACTATACCATGGCGCTAATGCCAAAGACAAAGCCGCGTTACCTCATGGGGGTTGGCAAGCCTGATGACATCGTCGGGGCGGTGGAACGGGGCATTGATATGTTCGATTGCGTACTCCCCTCTCGCTCGGGCCGTACAGGGCAGGCCTTTACCGCGCGCGGCACCGTTAACCTGAAAAACGCCCGCCATGTGGATGATATGCGGCCATTGGAGGAGGGCTGTCCCTGTTCCGCTTGCCACCATTACAGCCGGGCCTATCTTTCCCACCTGTTTCGCGGCAATGAACTTTTGGGCCTGATGTTACTGACGGAACATAATTTAACCTATTATCAAAGGCTTATGTCGGATATTAGAGAATCCATAACCGCTAAAAAACTGAAAGAATTTATCAAAAGATTCCACGAAAAAAGAGCAATGGGAGACATAGACCCTCTGTGATTGTTTTTTTTCAACCTTGGGCGAAATACCTGTTGACCGAAAGGCAATAGGACATTATGTTCCGCTCATCTTTTCGGAGGGCCCGTAGCTCAGCTGGTAGAGCAACTGACTTTTAATCAGTAGGTCACAGGTTCGAACCCCGTCGGGCTCACCATTAAGATGCTGGAAAAAGCCGTTTTGCTGTCATGGCCGAACGGTTTTTCTGTTTCTGTATATTCATATTGACCAAAGGGACGCGGGGCGATATGTTGCGCTTGTCTCATTTGGGGGCCCGTAGCTCAGTTGGTAGAGCAGCTGACTCTTAATCAGCGGGTCACAGGTTCGAACCCTGTCGGGCTCACCAATCGCAGTCGGGTTCACCAATCGCAAATGGTGATACATCCAAATCCTTCGCTGTCCCGGAACCGTCAATATCTGCACTGGCCAGCAAAGCGATCAGTGGGATCGCGGCGGCGTACTGGGCGCGCTCGTTTGATCTTTCAAAATTTGATTTTATTCATGCTTCACCACCTTGTTAGAAATATTCGTGGTCGACGGTACGATGGGAAAAGGATTATTCTGATCTGGTTGAGCCTACCAGGTGACCGCTTTGGGCCATTGAGCAGAAAAGGCGCGGTTACGGTCGCCGGACATGGTTGCATCATGTGAGTATTTTATGGCGTGGGGGCAGATATTAACATGAGAGATTAACTAGAGCCTGCTCAGAAAGTATAAGTTATTGAAATACTTATTTTAAATTGAATATAGAGTCTGTATAATGCACGTATTCCAGTGACTATGCGATAAAAGTCTTGCACATGCGTTCCGCTACTTCCCACAATCAGCTTATCTTTGACGGTTTTGAGACAGATTTTGAGAAATGGCTTGATGATGACAACCGTTGGGTCAGGTTGAGCCGGTTGATTGACTGGCCTGTCCGAGGCTTACAACCGGACCCTGTCAGGGGGAATGGGGCGTCCGGCGAAGGATGCGCGCCTTGTGATCGGGGCCGTGATTATCAAGCATAAACTTTGCCTGAGCGACGAGGAAACCATTGAGCAGATCCGGGAGAACCCGTATCTCCGGTATTTTGTTGGCTTCAAGGCCTTTTATCGGGATCAGGCCTTTGCGCCCTCCCTGTTCGTTGATATCCGCCGCCGGATGGGCCCCGGGGTTTTTAGCTGTTTTGAGCAAAGCATCATCGAGCAGGTGTCAAAAGGCAAATCCTCTCCTTGATCCTCTCCTTGATCCTGTGGCGGGCCTGAAAAAGAAGCCGCGCACCTATCGCCAGAAGGCCCGGCAGGATTATCGCGAACGCATTCCCGTCGAGGGCAAGTTTGGACAGGGGAAAAATGGTTATGGATTGAACTATATCCGGGCGAAGACGGCCATAACCAGCGAGGCCTGGATCAAAAGCATCTTTATGGTCATGAACCTGATGGTATTGATCAGGCTTTTGTGTGCCAACCTCAAAAAGGCGCAAAGGCGGTATAATATCGCTACCCTTGTCACCAGAGTCAGAAGCATGATACGGAAAACTCTTTCACAAGAAATTATAACCACACATTATGCCCCGTCGGGAAATACTTTCTGAGCAGGCTCTAAGTAATAAACATACATCAAAATAGGATAAACCAACCTCCATCGCCACAGTTCGATAAGTATACCTGTAGGCATGTGGTGAAGGTAATTTATCTAATTTTGGACTATGAATATGACCACTTGAAGAGTTAATAGATGGAAAAATCCAAGGACTTTTCAATTTCTGATCATGCTTGCTACGCTCGACCAATACATTCACAATAAAGTCACTTAAAGGAAGCGTAAATGCGCGATCCTTACCCCCTTTTGGTTCCGGTAAAAACAGCGTTTTCTTCTCACTGTCAAAATTCTCCCAGCGTGCTGTCAACGCATCTCCTCTTCTGAGGCCTGTGAACATTACCAAAATATAGAAGTCACGATGTACTGGATTATGGATATTTTGAAGGTTTCTCTACAGCAAAGGAAATTCTTCCTTAGGTATAACCCAATCTCTCCGTTTTTCTTTATGAAACTCAACTGCTATTACAGGATTGAGAGGCAATTCAGGGTGTTCTTTCATAGCCTTATTATATATAGCCCTAAATACCCTTAACGTTCCGTTTGCAGCATATTTTCCAGAGTTCTTGGATATATATTCGTGTTTTTCTCGAACCATTCTCCGGTTATTACCAATATCAATAAGTGGTTTGGATAACCAGTCCTTTAGTTGCTTACATATCTTGTCCTGATAAAATTCAATTGTTCGTTCAGTTTGTTCTCTGTTTGAGCGAAAAAGATCCCATGCCTCTTGCAAAGTAATCGGCTTATTTTCAATTTATTCTCCCTGGGGTCTATTCCCTGAGAAATCGATGACATGATTTCTTTAGCTTTAGAACGCGCTGCTCTTAATGTTATTCTATCGGTTCTGTCTATGGTAACGCGAATACAATTAACTTTAATACCGTATTTCCACAAGTCACCCTGACACGCATACGACTTGGATTTTTTATTTGAGTAAAAAAACTGTTTATAGAACTGTTAATATATACGGCAGTACATAGTCTCAGTAAGGCAGAAAACTATATAAAGTAAGAATACTATGATATAATATGGCTCTGTACGGCCCAGAAATACACGTATAGCGCGATTCCTAATCTGGGGGTCACGCGTTCGAATCGCGTCGGGATCACCACTTTTTTTTATAGATCTATGAGGTTAGAAAGCCATAATAACATAAAAATCACCCCTGTAACTTGTGGTAGATTACGGGGCTTTTGTAAAAATTTGCATTATTATGAACTTCTCTGAGCATTCTGCATTCATAAAATTTTTATCCACAGCTATACTGAATAATGACGATCAATCCGCAAGTAGACCTGTAATAATTATAGCAGACAATAGCGAATTACGTTGACCTGATGGTTAAAGTAGTGTCTATGGCATGCACGTTTGATTAATAAATTTACCAACACACCCACTTCTTTTTCCAAATAATTCGGTTCAGTTGATGGCGATAGATGTAAGTCATTATCAAGCCTATAAATTTGATCACAATATTGCGGTTGAATATAATACCGATATTTACACAAGGAGAAATTACATGGTAACCGGTACAGTAAAATGGTTTAATCCAAATAAGGGTTTTGGTTTCATAGAGCCTGAAAATGGCGGCAATGATGTGTTCGTTCACATTACTTCCGTAGAACGCTCGGGTCTTTCAGGCTTAGATGAAGGTCAAAAGATCCAGTTCGAAATCGAAGAACAAAAGGGTAAGCAATCTGCTTGCAACTTGAAAGTGGCTTCTTAACAAAAGCTTGCTTTTAGATTATTTAAAACACGGACCAGATTTAAAGTCCGTGTTTTTTTTGCTCCCCTTATAGCAAGTTTTGCACCATAGTGACGTTACTGAAGATCAATTGGCGTGTATCCCCTATAAATCGTCAAGATGTTTCCCGGAAAATTACAGATTCCAGGTATAATAAAAAACCCGTCTTCGTAAGGAAGACGGGCCAGTTTTACCGGAGTTTATTATTATTTTTATCTCTTAATGCAGTTCGGCCCGCATCTGTTGTCTCAGAGCGTCTATGGGAACCAGGTTATCCTGTACCTCCATATGCCAGAAGGTCCAGCCATTGCAGGACGGTGCACCCTGAAGTCGTGCGCCCACCTGATGTATGGAGCCTTTGTCCTGTTTGCTGATGATGGTGCCATCGGCGCGTACCTTTGCGCTGTGCCGTTTGCTGGAATCCAGCAGAATTGTGCCGGGCTTGATCATGCCGCGCTCTACCAGATTGCCGAAAGGAATTCGGGCCAATGCGCGCTTGGCGGGGGTTATTTCCCGTGCTTCGGGGCTTAAGGGCTCTACCATCTTGATCCGGTCGGCGGCGAGGGAGATGTATTTGTCTTCCATTTCCAGGCCAATATAATTCCGGCCCAGTTTTTTGGCCACGGCCCCCGTTGTACCGGAACCGAAGAAGGGGTCAAGAACTACGTCCCCCTCATTTGTGGAGGCCAACAAGACACGATAGAGCAGGGATTCCGGTTTCTGGGTGGAATGTCCCTTATGGCCATTTACCTTCAGGCGTTCCTTGCCTGAACATATGGGCAGAACCCAGTCAGAGCGCATCTGTATATCTTCGTTCAAGGCCTTCATGGCGTCATAGTTGAAGGTATATTTGTTGTAGCCTTGGCCCTTGTTACACCAGAGAAGTGTCTCATGGGCATTGGTAAAGCGGGTGCCGCGAAAATTGGGCATGGGATTGCTCTTGCGCCAGATAATATCATTCAACACCCAATAGCCGATGTCCTGAAGGATGGAGCCCACCCGGTAAATATTATGGTAACTGCCAATGACCCAAATGGTGCCGGTGTCTTTTAGAATACGGCGGGCCGCCCGGAGCCAGTCCCGGGTAAAATCATCATAAAGTTCAAAACTGCCGAATTTATCCCAGTCATCATTGACCGCACTTACATGGGAATTATCGGGCCGGTGAAGGTCACCCTTTAACTGCATATTATAGGGGGGGTCAGCGAAAATCACATCAACTGATTTTTCTGGCAGGCTGTTCATAAGCTCTATGCAATCGCCTTGCAGAATTTGATTCAAAGGCAGTTCGCTATAGGCCTTTTGCTTGACAGGGGCCTTTTTAACTTTAGCTGATTTCATTTGTACTTGACTCTCACTTTTTTTTAGATTTCGTTTTTTATAAAAGAGATTCTGAATCAAAAAGCGAATCAGGTCAAGTTATTTTTTCAGATGAATCAATATCTTATGGGGATTCCTTGAGTAATTAGCTTGGAAATAGGGGCGAATGATTTTCGGTGAAAACGACTCGGACCTACAAGGCTTAGTGCTTTTTGATGGTGAGCAGTACCATATCCTGCGTTTTTCGCCCAGCCGTATTCGGGGTAAATTTCACCTAATTTGGCCATTAAAAAATCACGTTTTACTTTAGCCACAATAGAGGCCGCCGCGATGGACAGGGAGAGGCTATCGCCTTTTTTCACACAAGTTACCGGGCAAATCAGTTTCGGCGCACGGTTGCCATCCACCAATGCATGGTCCGGTTTTATCTCAAGATTCTCAACCGCGCGCGCCATGGCCATCAGGGTAGCCTGCAGGATATTATGTTGATCAATTTCTTCGACAGATGCCTCCCCAAAGCCCACATGGGCCGTTTCCATGATCAATGGATAGAGGGTTTCGCGTTTCTTTGCGGTCAGTTTTTTGCTGTCGTTCAGGCCAACAGGTATATTGTCCGGGTTCAGAATAACCGCAGCGGTGAGAACCGGGCCGGCCCACGGTCCACGGCCAACTTCATCTACACCGCAAATGATGCCGTCCAATTGCTGTTCAAGCGCGTATGTGGGGCCTTGAGAACTTATGCTGGTGCCTTTGTTATTCATAGGCAAATATTAACGTGTTATGGAATTTATAAAAGGGAATTTGGCAAAAGAATGGGCGGCTCTAAAAGCGAGACCGCCCAAGTCTGGGGAGGAAAATGTTTAACATTGTTAAGATTAGGCCTTATTTGTTTATAAAAGGTTAATTTTTATTTTCTATGTTAAGAAAGACCTTTAAGGTGCGGGAAATTTTTTACTCAGATGTTGTATTCTTGGAATAAATGCGTATATAGACAGTGTAGAATAAATTAATACACATAAATATTATGTTATTACTTCGCCAAAAGAAGTAAATGGATCGGGCTAATGTATATATATAATCAACATGATCAGCAGATTGTCGAACAACGAGCGGCGCAGTTCAGGGATCAGGTAAAACGTCGGCTTTCCGGTGAACTGAAAGAGGATGAGTTTCGCATATTACGTCTGCAAAACGGATTGTATCTGCAAATCCATGCCTATATGCTTCGGGTGGCTGTTCCTTACGGCCTGATGTCCTCGCGTCAGCTTCGTATGCTCAGTGCCATCGCGACAAAATATGACCGGGGCTATGGTCATATGACCACGCGCCAAAATATTCAGTTTAACTGGCCCAGCCTTGAGGATGTCCCCAATATTCTGGATGATCTGGCCAAGGTTCAGATGCATGCCATTCAGACCAGCGGCAATTGCATTCGTAATATCAGCGCGGATCAATTGGCCGGTGTGGCGCGGGATGAGGTGGTCGACCCGCGTCCTTACGCTGAGATCATGCGCCAATGGTCCACATTTCACCCGGAATTTGCTTATCTGCCCCGTAAGTTCAAATTTGCCTTCACAGGGGCGAAAGAGGACAGGGCCGCAATCAAGTTCCATGACATCGGCTACCGGGCGGTTAAAAATAACGCGGATGACATCGGTTTTGAAGTCTATGTGGGCGGCGGCATGGGCCGGACCCCAATGATCGGCAAGCTGATCAACAGCTTCGTACCGCAAGCCGACCTGATAACCTATACCGAGGCCATCATGCGGGTTTATAATCAATTTGGCCGCCGGGATAATAAATATAAAGCCCGCATTAAGATTCTGGTCCATGAATTGGGGGTTGAGGAATTCACCCGCCGTGTGGATGCCGAATTTGCCGCCCTTGGCCGGGAAGGGGCTGTGCCACTTGACCGGGCCGAGATAGAGCGCGTTTCCGCCTATTTTACCGACCCTGATTACGCGGACCTGCCGGACCGGTGTGATGCACTGGACCAAAATCTGCTGGATAACAAGGATTTCTCATTCTGGTACAAGCAGAATGTGCTGTCCCATAAAAAAGCCGGGTATGCCATTGTTAATCTGTCCCTGAAAAAGCCGGGCGTGCCGCCGGGGGATATTACCGACAAACAGATGCTGGTCGTGGCCGACCTCGCCGATCAATATAGCTTTGGTGAATTGCGGTCCACTCATGAGCAAAATCTTGTGTTTGCGGATGTGCGTAAAGAAGATCTGTTTGACCTGTGGCAGTCTTTGAGGGACACGGGCTTTGCCGAACCGAATATTGGCACCATGCAGGACATGATCTGCTGTCCGGGGCTGGATTTCTGTACCTTGGCCAATGCGCGGTCGATTCCCATTGCTGAAAAAATAACCAGCCGTTTTGATGATATGGATTATCTGTATGATCTGGGCGAGTTGAAGTTGAAAATGTCCGGCTGTATAAATGCTTGCGGTCATCATCATGTGGGCCATATCGGGATACTTGGTGTCAATAAAAAAGGCACTGAATTTTATCAGATTACCCTTGGCGGCGATGCGACGGATACGGCGTCCATCGGTAGAATTCTGGGCCGGGGTTTCCCGGAAGATGAAATCATCCCGGCATTGGAAGAAATTTTAAAGATATATATTGATATTCGCACGCCGGGCGAACGGTTTATAGATACCTATCGCCGGGTCGGCGCGAACCCTTTTAAAGCCATTTATGAAGAATTTTCCTTACGGGGAGCGGAGCTATGAAAATTATTAAAGACAAGGCCATTGTTGAGGACAACTGGACTCATTATGACGGCACGGGCGATATACCGGCGGGCGATTTAATCGTACCTCATAAGGTCTGGAAAGAAATGGGCTTGTCAGGGCGCAAAGTAGGATTACGTCTTGAGCCGGATGATCATCCGGGTGATATAGCGGGCGATCTGGACAGCTTTGACCTGATTGCCATTAATTTTCCCACCTTTAATGATGGCCGGGGCTATTCCTATGCCAAGATATTGCGGGATCGTTTTGGTTATCGCAAAGAAATCCGGGCCATCGGCGATGTGATGCGGGATCAGATATTTTATATGCAACGGTGCGGTTTCAATGCCTATGAAGTAAAAGCAGACCGCGATATCAATGACGCTCTGCGCGCTTTTGATGATTTCACCATCACTTATCAAACCTCTGCGGATGAGGCAATTCCCCTATACAGGCGCAGGTAATATTTTGACCTAAAATTGAAAAGCCTGCCTGACTATCTTGGCCACTTTTGACGGGAGTGTAAAACCCGCAATACGTCAACCCGTCTGCCTTTGATGCGATAGATGGCGATAAACGGAGTTCCGGGAATAACCAGTTCACGGGTTCCGGCCACCCGGCCCTTTTTGCCGATTTTAGGAAAGGCGGCCAATTGTTGCAAATTCAAGGCAACGGCCATTGCCACACGTCTTGCCCCATTTGGATTTTGTTCATGGATATATGAAAGTTGGGCGGAAAGAGTTTTCTTACCGTTTTTGGTGAGGTTTACGTTCCATCTCATTCAAGACATCCCCCATGGCCTTGTCAAGCGGCACAAGTTCCCCGAGATCAGCCTCACGGATACCTTCCGCAACTTCCTTGCGGAACCACTGGTCATATGTTTCAGTAGTTTTTTTATGTTTAACAGCCATAGGCGTAGCATACCATCATTGGCATTAAGATTCTATAAAAAACGGGAGCAATCACTATACTCATATGTGAAGAACAGCTT
>UOED01000132.1_pt1 | contig 96667 bp, 88 predicted proteins | sample 1990161 | NCBI WGS metagenome assembly UOED01 (sample SAMEA4728526, study PRJEB27164) | hydrothermal vent metagenome | biome: marine basaltic hydrothermal vent biome; feature: marine hydrothermal vent; material: mineral | place: Pacific Ocean | collected 2011-06-14/2011-07-23 | depth 1741 m | reverse complement strand
GTGACGGGCGGCGATAAAGTCAGCCAGTTCCCCCTTGGTTTTGATGATGATAAATTGCCCGCCGGATTTTTTGGCATAATCATGGAGCTTGCGTGCCTGATACAGGGCTCGTTCTTTCAGGCTGGCCAGACTTTTAAAGGGCCAATGTTCGGCCAGTGCCAGCAGGGTAATCTGATCGCTGTCGGCGGTATTTTTGTGGATGTTTAAGCCTTTGGGTACTTTGCTGACGATGGTAAAGGCCTGAAGGGACAGGTTGCCGTCCTGCATACGGGGCAGGTCGACCAGACCATAATCATGCCTTTCCAGCAAATCACGATTCCACAACAGGAAATCCGCATGAAGGTCGGCAACAATCAGACTGTCATGAAGTTTTTGCGCGCGATTATTCACGGAATAGGGCGGCGATGTGGTCGTTTTATTCATATTGGCGTCCATATAGGCCGCATATTCGGGCAGGGCCGCGTAATAAATTATCAGAAACAGACCAACCACGATCAACAGGTACGCTTTATATTTTTTCTTCATGACAATTCTCGATTTCCCTTAAATCATACGTTTGATTTTATTATGAGGGATAACATAGTTCATGGCAATAAAAGATATTTATCAGGATATGATTGATTTTTCATACATCATAAGATACCTGTGTTATCCCGTGTAATGAAAGTATATTCAATGTCCAAAATCCAGACAGATAGTCCTGATGAAAATAATACTGCTGGCATTTCCTATGCCCTCGGGGCCTTTGTTTTATGGGGTCTGGCACCACTTTTTTTCAAGGAATTATCCCATGTTGCCGCTTTGGAATTTCTCGGATTTCGTATGGTCTGGTCATTTATTTTCCTGATTATTTTACTGTTCTTCCGGCGGTCCCTGAAAATATTAATACAGGAAATAGGCCAGACCTTTGCCAATAAAAAATTGCTGTTCATGCTGTTTCTATCGGCAATTTTAATCAGTTCCAACTGGCTTGTGTTTATCTGGGCCGTGGCCAATAACCATGTGATGGAAACCAGCCTCGGTTATTTTATCAACCCTCTGGCCAATGTGGCACTGGGGATGCTGGTTTTGGGTGAGAAGTTGAGCAGGACCAAGCTGGCCGCCGTGGGACTGGCGGCCTTCGGGGTTATGTATCTGATCGTTGCGCAGGAAACATTCCCGTGGGTTGCGCTATTTCTGGCGACCAGCTTTGCCCTTTATGGCCTTATTCGGAAAAAAGCTGTGATCGGGGCAATTCTGGGGCTATGGGTTGAGATGCTGGTGTTATTGCCTTTTGCGGTTGGTTATCTGAGCTATCTTAATTTCTCTAGAACATCGGGACAGGTCAGCCATGATGGCTATACATTGTTTATGCTTGTTATCAGCGGTGCTGTAACGACAATTCCGTTGATGTTTTTTGCTTCTGCTGCCCGCAGACTGCCGTTGTCACTATTGGGTCTTTTGCAATATATTGCGCCGACCATGACGCTGCTGATGGCGGTGTTTCTGTGGGATGAGGAATTTACCACGGCTCATATGGTCGCTTTTAGCTTTATCTGGGGGGCACTGGCCCTATATTCGGCGGACAGTTTCTTCCCCGTCAGGAGCCGCCGGGAATAACGGCAAAAACCCGGGCCGGAAACCCCGACCCCTGATAGGCTTTGGGCCAGCTGGCGATGATCATGGCCCCGGATTCTGGCAGCTTGTCCAGATTTGTCATCATTTCGATCTGATATTTGTCATGGCTGAGGAAATATATTTCAAGGGTAAAATCCAGTTTGGACGCTGCCGTTCCGGGATCGGTGTCTGATGTTTCGTGGCCAATGGCGGTTATATTTCGCGTGGTGATCAGATACTCCAGAACTGGCCGTGACCAGCCGGGGGTATGGGCAATATCATTCTCATCCCGGTTATAGAATTTTGTCGGATCGGGCCATCTTTTGGACCAGTCCGTGCGCAGCGCAACAAAGGATTTCTCCGGGATCGGGCCATTTCTGCTTTCCCAACTGATGACATCCTCCAGCGAAACCTGATAGTCGGGATTCATCCTGACCTGTTCATGAATATCCAGCACCACAAGCGGTAACAGCATCTCACTGACCGGAATATCATCCAGATAGCGTTTGCCTTTGATGAAATGGGCAGGGGCATCCACATGGGTGCCCCATTGGCCGGGGAGTTGATAATAATAGATCAATGCGCCCGATCCCACCGTCCCAACGCCCGGATCATAGTGGAAAAGTGTTTCAATCTTCTCAGCCCTCAATCCCGGTCCGTGGGGAATGTCGGGGTTAAATCTGTGGGTCAGATCAATATAAGTGGCTCTGGAGAAATCAAATGTCCGGTCAGGATAAAGAGCAAGGGCGGCCATTAACACCGCCCCGGCTGTAAATATATATAGCAGACCCTTTTTCATGGACTGTCTTAACCATCGTTAAAATTTTACCGCCGCCATGTCACATTCAGGCCATAGGTCCGGGGACGGGTGACGAGCTGTGCCAGAGGATCCTGATCCGAGGATATGGAATCAACAATGCCGCGCGTGTCAAACAGGTTGTTGACGAAAAGCTTGGCGCTCCATGTTTCGGTCTCAATACCAAGACGGGCGTTGAAATTATTATAGCCGCCGATCTGTTCCGTATGGGGGTTAAATCCGTCTGCCTCTGGACCTCTGGGCCGGAATTCAGTGCGTGACCGGCCTACCCAGGCGTAATCAACCCGGAACAGACCCCCAATATCCTCCGTCACATCAAATTTATATTGAGCCGAGGCATTGAAGGTAAATTTCGGTACGTTGGGCACCGGATCGCCCTTGTGACCGGGGAAGGCCACTTCGACGATATTGCCCGGCGTGACCCCCGGCTGATCCTTGGTCAGGAAGGTATCCGTATAGGCGCCGCCCATGGTAAGCTCCAGCTGATCCGTTGGGCGCAGGGTCACATCGGTTTCTATGCCTCTGATCCGTGTATCACCAGCGTTGGCGATGAACTGAAAAGCACCGGTGGCATCCCTGCTGACCGATTGCATATTGGACCAGTCAATCTGATAGATTGCCACATTCAGAATCACTTTGTTCTCGGCAAAGCGGGATTTCATGCCCAGTTCATAGTTCCACAGGCTGTCCGGTGCAAAATTGCGCGGTATTTGTGCAATTATGGGAATACCGGCTGAATTCAGGCCACCAACCCGAAACCCCTGAGACGCGGTGGCATAAATCATCAGGTCATCGCTGGCCTTATAGGCGAGATTGAACTTTGTTGTCAGCTTGTTATCACTGGAATCATTCGGCTTGATCGGGGGACGCGGGCCACCGCCAAAACCAAAGAAGGGGTGGGTTTCCTGTTCCGCTGAATTCTGGCTGGAACGGAAATAGCGTAGTCCAACTGTCGCCGTCAGTTTTTCAGTGGCTTCAAAAGACAGCTCGCCAAACACGGCCTCCTGATTGATGCCGCCGTTGTTGGTCCGGCCAAAAATTGCGTTTCCTGTTCCGGTGAAAAAGTCATTTTCCGGATCCCAGGGGCCAAGGGCGCGGCCTGTTGTCGCGTCCGAGGCGATAACCTGAACCTCAAAATTAGTCCTTTCCCGCTGGACCAATCCGCCGACCACAAGTTGCAGGGGCCCTTCCCAGTTAGAGGCATAGCGTAGTTCATTGGACCATACCCGCCGGGATTGGGGTTGATGCGTGATGGCGCGTACCGGTGCGCCAAAGAAAATCAGGATTGGCGTTGAATCAAAATTGAAATTTATTCTCCGGTCAAACCAGTTCGTTGTTGCGGTGATGGTGCCGTTTTCCATTTCATAATTGGCGGTCAGGCTATAGATTTCCCAGTTATCACTCCATTCATCCTTGGTAAAGGACACGGTTTTCAGATCGCCGCCAAAGAAATTCGGCAGGGCGTCTGTCGGGACATGGCCAATGGTTCCCGCTGGCGTGATGCGGGATGTGCCGCCCACATCTGTCCGCTGGATCATGACCGAGGCATCAATCGTAAGATTCTCGCTGGCCGCAAGGCGCAACATCACACGCCCCCCGTACGTCTTTTCATTATTGATATTTTTGGTGCCAAGGCGCACATTATCCACATAACCGGACCGGTCCACATTCCAGGCCACGACCCGCAGGGCGGCCTTGTCCTGAACAAGGGGCAGGTTGACCATGGCGTTAATGTCCCAGTTAAAGCCCCCACCGTCCGTATTGCCCAGAGAGCCATCCACATAGGCGTCAATGCTTTCCATATCCGGTTTATTGGGGATCATCTTTATGGTGCCTGACATGGAGCTGGCCCCATACAGGGTGCCTTGCGGTCCTTTGAGGACTTCGATGCGGTTAATGTCATAGAGTTTGATGTCCACATTGCGGCCCCCGCCATCTTCTTTGCTGGAGGCAGTAACAACCGCCTCATCAAAATAAACCCCGGTGGTGGACGCGCCAGTGGAATTAATTCCGCGCAGGAATATTCTTTTATCACCCGGCCCAAGGTCCTCATACCGTAGCCCGGTGATAGACGGCGCCCAGTCGGCAAAATCCTGAACGCCCCGGTCCCGCAGGCTGTCACCGCTAATGGCCTGAATGGCAATGGGGACGTCAATGAGGGTCTGGCTGCCCCGTTTGGTGGCCGTGACCAGAATCTCTTCAAAGTCAACGGCATCATCGTCACCCTCTGCGGCGAATGCTATTGGGGACTGCGCAAGTAAGGCCGCGCATGAAACGGTGGCAAGAATGGTGGCTAATTTGGCTGAAGGGTGGAATTTAGATTTTCTGGCGTTCATTTTCCTGTCCTATATCCTGTGTTAGTAAGATTTCCGGCCCGGTGGTGCGGGATATGTCCGGAACAGTTACAGTGATTTTTATTATTAAATTAAGTAATATGATATTTCATATGTCATGTCAAATAAAACGGCGATAAAATTGGATTTACTTTAGATATAAAGTATTTTTTTTAATATAGAATGAAGGACATATGGGGGACGGGAAGGGCGCAAACCCAAGGCATTATAACAGGATGCCTTGGGTTATTTTGCTTATAGACCTGGCGGGATAACGGGCCGCCATACTCAGACTGCGGCCTCAATCATCGGGGTGGAATATTGGGAAAATTCCATTTTCTGTTGGGAGATAGTCCCCATGGTCAGGCCGGCAATAATCAGAACAGTCGCAATGGTCATATTGCGCAGAATTTCCTTGCTTTCCACCTTGGCATAAGACTGGCGTCTGAAAAGTGCCGGGCGGCTTTTCTTCTGATTGTCGGTCACAAGACCCATAAAGCTGTTTACTTCGATTGCGTTTGTAAAAATGTTGTTCATAATATTTCTCCGTTGGTTGGTTTAAATTTCTTCACCTGGTTAATACTGTTACGCTGTCCTAGCGACTTGGTGTGCTACATATATAGTACACTAGATCGATAATAGTCAATAAGAAAAATGAATTAAGATTATTATCCTTATATATCAATTGGTTATTACTGGTTAATAGTGTTGTAGGGGTGTTTAGTATGGTACAAACACTATGTTAGGCGACTGTGAATCATATGATTCTCTTCCCTTTGCCCGGAAAAGTGAATTTTACTTTCATTCTGAAACTATATATATTAGGGTGGCGTAATTTTCTGACTTGTCTAAGATGACAGTCGGACCAATTGGCGCATAATAATTATATTAAGAGAGATCATATGACCCAGATGAATGCCAGCAATGCAATAGCAGAAGGTTTGATCACCAACGGTGTTGATACCGTCTTTGGCCTGCCGGGCGCGCAGATGTATGACTTGTTTGAGGCCTTTTACCAGTATCAGGATAAACTCCGCGTTATCGGTGCGCGCCATGAACAGGGCCTGGGTTATATGGCGTTCGGTTATGCGCGATCCACGGGCAGACTCGGGGTATATTCGGCGGTGCCGGGGCCGGGGGTGCTGAACAGTACGGCGGCATTATGCACGGCCTACGGCGCGAACACGCCGCTGCTTTGTCTGACCGGTGAAGTGCCCACCAGCTTCATGGGGCAGGGGCGCGGCCACCTCCATGAATTGCCCGATCAGTTATCGCTTATCAAAGGTGTCACTAAATGGGCGACCCATGTGGCCGAGCCTGCCGAGACCCCCGCACAATTGAACGCGGCCATTACCGCCGCCTGTTCCGGGCGTCAGGGGCCGGTATCCCTGCAACTTTGCTGGGATGATTTTGGACGTATGGCTGAAATGGAATCATTGTCCGCCGCTGAGATGCTCGCGACTCCGGATATTGATCCGGATGACCTGCTGTCTGCGGCAAAGCTTATTAAAGAGGCCCGTGCGCCGATGATTTTTGTCGGTAGCGGCGCACAACATGCCGGTGCCGAGATCAATGAACTGGCCGAAATGCTCGAAGCCCCCGTGATCGGATTTCGCGGAGGCCGGGGTATCGTTGGCGATGACCGGGACATGGGGCTAACTATGGCGGCGGCTTTTAAACTATGGCCGGACACGGATTTGATGATCGGTATCGGCAGCCGTATGGAAATCCCCTTCATGCGCTGGGGCAGTTTCATGAATTACCTGCGCCGGATGCCGGGTAAAAAGCTGGTACGGCTGGATATTGATCCGGCGGAAATGGACCGGCTGGATACGGACGCCGGGATTATTGCCGATGCCAAAGAGGGCAGCAGAAAGCTCATTGACGCGCTGTCACAGATACACGTAACCGCCTCTGGCCGCCGGGACAAAATTGCCGCCGCCAAAGCGACCTCGGCACAGGAAATTCAGGATATTCAGCCTCAGGTGGATTACCTCGGCGTGATCCGTGATGTGTTGCCCCGGGACGGCTTTCTGGTGGATGAGGTTTGTCAGGTGGGCTTTGCTACCCCTTATGCCTTCCCGGTTTATGAGCCTTTGACCTTTGTCAGCGGCGGCTATCAGGGCAATCTGGGCTTTGGCTTTCCGACCTCGCTGGGGGTGAAGGTGGCCAATCCGGATAAGGCGGTTATCTCCATCACCGGGGACGGCGGCTTTATGTTCGGGATACAGGAACTGGCCACGGCGGTGCAATATGATATTGCGGTGGTCGTCATCGTCTTTAACAATTCTGCTTACGGAAATGTGCGCCGGGACCAGCAACAGCGATATGATAATCACATCATGGGGGCGGACTTGCAAAATCCCGATTTTGTCAAACTGGCGGAGGCTTTCGGGGTGACAGGCTATCGGGCCACCAGCCCGGCAGAATTGAGACCTCTTCTGGAAAAGGCCTTGGCTCTTGGCAAGCCAGCGGTGATTGAGGTTGTGCAGGACAAGGGCAGTGAAGCCTCCCCTTGGAAATATCTGATGGCTTAGGCTCTGTTCCGTTTGATAAAACAGATTTTTTTGGGATGCAGAATAAATATTTCATGATATAGAATGAGATATGATTATAATAATTTCCACTATAAAAACGGACCATTTCCATGATTAGGACAACGCTGTTATTGGGCGGCGCCCGGTCGGGGAAAAGCCGCCTTGGGGAAGAACTGGCATTGGAGAGTGGTTTGGACCCTGTCTATATTGCCACGGCAGAGGCTCGCGACGGGGAAATGCAGGCGCGTATCCGCCGCCATCAACAGCAAAGGGGCGAAGGGTGGCAAACCATTGAGGAACCCCTGTTCCTGACCAAAACCATCCGGCAGGAAGCCGCGCCTGAGCGTATTTTACTGGTTGATTGCCTGACGCTGTGGCTGAGCAATCTGATAGAACAGGACAGAGATGTGGCGGGGGCCGGGGGCGAATTATGCGCGGCATTGGCGGCAACGCGGGGGCCGGTTATCCTGATTTCCAATGAGGTGGGACAGGGCATTGTTCCGGCCAATGCGCTGGCCCGGCATTTTCGGGATGAGGCCGGGCGGCTAAACCAAAAAATTGCCGCCGCCGTGAGCGATGTATCACTGATTGTTGCCGGGCTGAGCCTGCCCCTGAAGCGGGATGGCAAGCCGATTAATAGAGAAGGATTGATTTTATGACGAAACTTGCCGTGGCTTCTGCCGCAGAATTTGATCGACGACTGACGGACCTGCCAAAGCCGGATGAGGCGGCCTGCGAACTGGCCAAGGTCCGTCAGGCCAGCCTGACCAAGCCCGAAGGCTCCCTTGGTCGGTTGGAGGAAATAGCCCTTTGGCTGGCCGGGTGGCAGGGGCGGGAAATCCCTGAAATTAAACAGCCCTGCTGTCTGGTTTTTGCCGGAAATCACGGCGTGACCGCGCAGGGCATATCCGCCTTTCCCGCCGAAGTCACAGTGCAGATGGTCGCGAATTTTAACGCCGGCGGCGCGGCTATCAATCAACTGGCGCAGCTCGGCGGGGCGGCCTTTCAGGTGATTCCCCTGATGCTGGATCAGCCGACAGCGGATTTTACCACGGCCCCGGCCATGAGCGAAGAAGACTGCTGCGGGGCTATTCAGGCCGGGATTGATGCGGTGCCGGAAGATGCGGATTTTCTGTTGCTGGGTGAAATGGGGATCGGCAACAGCACGGCGGCGGCTGCTCTGGCCCTGGCGCTCTTTGGCGGTGTGGCCGGGGATTGGGTTGGCAAGGGAACGGGGCTGGACAGTGCCGGGGTGGCGCATAAAGCCGATGTCGTTGACCGGGCTATAGCCCTTCATAAAGCGAAAGATCTGTCGCCGTTTGACTGCCTGAGGACATTTGGCGGGCGGGAGTTGGCGGCCATTGTCGGGGCTGTTCTGGTGGCGCGCTATCGCCGGATTCCGGTGATGCTGGATGGTTTTATTGTTACGGCCTCTGCGGCTATTCTGGCCGCCTGTAACCCACAGGCCCTCGACCATACCATGATCGGTCATATGTCGTCGGAGCCGGGCCATAGCCGCCTGACCCGGCTGTTGAACAAGCGACCATTGCTTGATCTGGATATGCGTCTGGGCGAGGGTAGCGGTGCGGCGGTGGCGTTGCTGATCGTTCAGGCGGCTTTGGCCGCCCATCAGGGCATGGCAACCTTTGAACAGGCGGAGGTCAGCCAGCATGACTGATCCGGCAGGGGACAGTTTAGTTCGGCGATTACGGCAGGATGTGGCGGCGGCTTTTATGCTTCTGACCCGCTTTCCCATAACATGGGAAAACCATTCGCCAGAGGCCCCTGACCTGAACCGCAGCCTGTGGGCCTATCCTGTGGTGGGCTTAGTCATCGGGTTGGTCGGGGCGCTTGTTCTTGCGGTCGCCGATAGGGCTGGTCTGCCATCTGTTTTGGCGGTTCTGTCGGCGGTCACGGTCATGATCCTTGCCACCGGCGCGTTCCATGAGGATGGGCTGGCCGATGTGGCAGACGGCTTTGGCGGTGGTTTGGGCCGGGAGAAGAAACTTGAGATCATGCGTGACAGCCGTATTGGAACCTACGGCGGGCTGGCCCTTATAATCTCTATGGGGCTGCGGGTGGGGAGCCTTGGCAGTCTGACATTATTTCACGGCGTTACGGCGATTATTGGCGCGGCCATGATTTCCCGCCTTATGATCATCATAGGCCTGTTTATCCTGCCCCCGGCACGGACGGACAGTCTTGCCGCCGGGGCCGGAAAGCCCAAGGTGAATTCCTTGGGGGCGGCGAGCCTGATCACCGGGATTTTTATGGTTCTGACCTTGGGCCTTCCTATGACTTTGCTGGTGAGTGTGACAGCGGTATTGGCGATGGGCATTATGGCCGTTATCGCCACGCGGCAAATTGGTGGTTATACGGGGGATGTTCTTGGTGCTATTCAGCAGGTTACGGAAATAGCCGTATTGATGGCCTTGAGTGCCTATTGGAGCGGCCTATGACGGTAAAACTTACGCCCTGGTATCTGGTGCGTCATGCGCCGGTGGCGGCGGTGCGGAAAGGCATTTACGCCGAGGCGGATGGGGCTGCCAACCTTCCGAATTTGCCCCATATCAAGGCTCTGGCCAACAGCCTGCCCGATGAGGCCCTCTGGTATGTCAGTCCGCTACGCCGCACGCGCCAAACGGCGGATGCCCTGCGCAAACAGATGACAAAACCCGGCGAGATGGCTATCATAGGCAGCTTGCGGGAGCAGAATTTCGGGGATTGGCAGGGATTGAGTTTTGAGCAGATATGGCAAGAGATCAAGGAACTGCCCGTTCATAACTGGTCACTTCTGGCCGGAGGCACACCGCCGCCGGGCGGCGAAAGCTTTGAGGCACTCTATACGCGGGTTGGTGACTTTCTTGAGGAAAATATGGCGGTGCAAACCGAACGCCCCCGGGTTCTGGTGACCCATGCCGGGGTTATCCGGGCTTTGATTGGCACCATGCTGGGGCTGACGGCGGAAAAAGCCTTGTCATTGGGATCAGAGGTTTTCTCGGTCTCAAAATTACTGCATCAGTCGGGACAGGGGCAGGGGGGTGCCTGGCGGCTGGAATTTTTGAACAGGATATATTTATGAGTAAAAAAACGGTAACAAATGGCCCCCGGTGGGATCAGGAATTTCATGACCAGTTTGCCCGGCTCCTGCAATGGCGGCGGGATGTGCGCCATTTTGACAGGCGGCCCATTGATGAGCATATCCTGATGTCCTGCCTGCAACAGGCGGTTATCGGCCCGTCCGTGGGCAATGCGCAGCCATGGCGTATGATACGGGTGCGGGATGAGGGGTTGCGCCGGAAAATATATGATAATTTCAAGGCGGCCAATGCGGATGAACTGACCCATTATGAGGGACAGCAGGGCGCATCATATGCGACGCTCAAGCTTTCGGGGCTGGATGACGCGCCGGTTCAGATTTCGGTTTTTGTCGATAATGCGACCACGGCAGGCCACGGCCTTGGTGCACGTACCATGCCGGAAACGTTGGCATATTCGGTGGTCTGTATGATGCACAGCCTGTGGCTTTTGTTGCGCAGTCATGGCATCGGTCTTGGCTGGGTATCTATCCTGAATCCCGATGACCTGTGCCGGGATTTGGCGGTGCCGCCCGGTTGGAAATTCATTGGCCATCTGTGCATTGGCCTGCCCATGCAGATTTCAGAAACGCCGGAGCTTGTGGCCTCTGGCTGGCAGGAAAGGCTGGACATGGATCAGTTTTTGATTGAGCGATAGAATGGCTGTGAAATTCCTCTCTTGTTTATTAACCATTCTCACGTATAAAGAATCCTGAACAGCCTCTATTCGTGGATACGAAAAAATGCCTGATGAGAATTTCAAAGAAACCTCCCTGCGCTATCACCGGGAACCAACCCCGGGCAAGCTTGAAATAACCCCGACCACCCCCCTGTCGAACCAGCGTGATCTGGCCCGGGCCTATTCACCGGGCGTGGCCTTTGCCTGTGAGGCGATTATGGAGGATGCGGCGGCGGTAAACGAGATGACCATACGCGGCAATCTTGTGGGGGTTGTGACAAATGGTACGGCGGTGCTGGGTCTTGGTAATATCGGGCCGCTGGCTTCCAAACCGGTGATGGAGGGTAAGGCGGTCTTGTTCAAGAAATTCGCCGGCATCGATGTCTTTGACATCGAAATAGATCAGAATGACCCGGAAAAACTCATCGATACAGTCGCTGCTCTGGAACCGACCTTCGGCGCGATCAATCTGGAAGACATCAAGGCACCGGAATGTTTCATCGTAGAAAAGGCCCTGAAAGAACGGATGAATATTCCGGTATTTCATGATGATCAGCATGGCACGGCCATTGTGGTCGGGGCGGCGGTTTATAACGGCCTGCGTATTGTTGATAAGAAGATGTCCGAGGTGACGGTGGTTGCCACCGGCGGCGGCGCGGCATCTCTGGCTTGTCTCGATCTTTTGGTAAGCATGGGCTTGCGCAAAGAGAATGTCACGCTGGTGGATATTGAAGGCGTGGTTTATGAGGGTCGGGCCAAGGATATGAATCCCTACAAAGACAAATATGCCATCAAGACGGACAAGCGAACATTGGGTGATGTGATCGGCGATGCGGACGTGTTTCTTGGCCTGTCCGCACCGGGTATTTTAAAGCCGGATATGGTAGCGCGCATGGCGGCAAAGCCGTTCATACTGGCACTGGCCAATCCGACCCCGGAAATCCTGCCCGAGGATGTGAAAAAAGTCCGTGATGATGCGGTGATGGCCACCGGACGGTCCGATTACCCCAATCAGGTCAATAATGTGCTGTGTTTCCCCTTTCTGTTTCGCGGGGCGTTGGATGTGGGGGCAACGACCATAAATGAGGAAATGAAACATGCCTGTGTCAAGGCCATTGCGGATCTGGCTTTCAAGGAATCTTCCGAACAGGTGGCCAATGCCTATCAGGGGGAGGTGCTGAAATTCGGCCCGGAATATATCATTCCAAAGCCCCTTGATCCACGCCTGATACTGGAAGTCGCCCCCGCCGTGGCCAAGGCGGCCATGGACAGCGGCGTTGCCACAAGGCCGCTGGAGGATATTGATGCTTACCGGGAGCGGCTGGACAGCTTTGTCTTTAAATCCAGCATATTATTGCACCCGGTGATCGAACTTGCCAAGAAAAATCCCAAGCGTATTATCTTTGCCGAGGGCGAAAAAGAAAGCGTTCTGTTGGCAGTGCAGGCTCTGGTCGATGAGAAAATGGGACTGCCCATATTGGTGGGTCGTCCGGTGGTGGTTGATCAGAAGATTGAAAAACTGGGCCTGCGCCTGAAAAAGGATCAGGATTTTGAACTGATCAATCCTCAGAAAGATGACAGATACCGTCATTATTGGCATGAGTATCACGGATTGGTCAGCCGCAAAGGCGTGTCTCAGGATGCGGCCAGAACCATTGTGCGCACCAATACCACGGTTATTGCCGCCCTTGCGGTGCGCATGGGGGATGCGGATGCCATGATTTGCGGCACGTATGGCCGGTTTGACTTTCATGTGAAATATATCATTGACATCATTGGCCGCAAAAGTGCGGATCAAAATCTGTCCACGGTCAGCACCCTGATCCTGCCGCGCCGGACCATATTCTTCGCAGATGCCTTTATGACCGTTGATCCTGATTTGGATCAGATTGTGGAAAATACCCTTGCGGCGGCGGAAAAGGTCAGCCATTTTGGTGTGACGCCCAAGGTGGCTCTGCTGTCCCACTCCAATTTTGGCTCATCCAATGCGCCGTCGGCAAAGAAGATGCGCAAAGCCACCCGTATATTACGAAAAATGATGCCGGATATGGAAATCGACGGCGAAATGCACGCCGATGCGGCTCTGCGCGAAGCGGTGCGGGACAAGATGGTGCCGGACAGCAAACTGACCGGCGCGGCCAACCTGTTTATCTTCCCCAATCTGGATGCGGCCAATATCTGTATTGAGATGTTACGCAGTGTGGATAATGGTTTGCTGGTGGGACCAATCCTGCTTGGTACCGCGCAACCGGTTCATATTGTCACCCCGTCCGCCACCGCCAAAGGCATATTTAACATGGCCGCCATCGCCCTCGCCGATGCCCAGAATTTGGACGTTTGATAGGTTATTAGGGACCCCTTATTTAAAGGACAGGCCGCCGACCGCATCGCCCGCCGCGCCGTAAAAGGCACTATAGCTGATGTCCTGCCAGATGCCTGACTTGTAATAGGGGTCTGCTTCAAGCATGGCCTGTGCGGTCTTTTGGTCAGCGGTTTTATAGATCAGGATGGAGCCACAGACGGACGCGCCGTCTTCGCTGAATATGGGCCCGGCCACCAGCAGGTCATCAATGGTCTTTTCCACATGAGCCAGATGTTCCGTCAGCGTTTCCTGGCGGACGCGCGCAATATCCGCGCCCGGCTTGTCATGGCATATGACGGCGGTGAACAGATTGCCCTTGGGGAAGGAATTTTTCATGCTGGTCGCTCCTGTGTATTTTCGGCAATGGCATGATTTTTGAGAATTTTCCGGCCATTGTCAATGCTGTTGCCATTTTTGAATTCGGTTATTGCCGTAATCAACGATGAAAATCGTTCCATCCTTTGCAACCGCAATCCCTAATGGATAGGTAAATTGCCCGTCACCCTTACCGGGGCCACCTATTGAAAAAAGAAAAGTTCCATCTGATCGGAATGCCTGAATGCGATGATTGTAAAAGTCCGTTGCAAAAACTTTACCGTCATTACGCACGGCGATACTGCTGACGGTTCTGAACCAGCCATTAAAGGGTCCGGCGATATTCATAGCAAAAGGCCCGCCCCATTTGTGGGAGAATTTGCCGTCCGGGGTAAAGACCTGTATCCGGTCATTATAGCCATCGGCGACAAAAATTCTGCCGTCTGGTCCAAGCGCGACGTCAGTGGGATAGTTAAATTGTCCGGCCAGAATACCTGTTTCGCCTGTGGTGCCCCATTGGCGTATAAAGTGACCATCAGCCCCAAGTTGTTGCAGGCGTTTGTTATAAAAATCAGTGACAAAAAGATCACCGTTCTTTGCAACGGCAATACCGTCCGGGGCGTTGAATTCGCCGGGTCCCTTTCCGGCGCGGCCTATGGATTTTATATATTTGCCGCTTAGGGTGAAAATTTCGATCTGGTCATTAAAATAATCCGGCACATATAGTTTTCCCCCTGAAATGGCCAGATTCATCGGGCGGCCAAGATGGCCCGGTGCATCGCCCTTTGGACCAAAACTTCGGCGGTAGTTTCCATCATAGTCAAAGACCTGAATTCTGGAATTTCGGGCATCGGAAACGAATATTTCATCGTCGGAAAGGGCTATGCCAACGGGGTTATTGAATTGGCCGGGGCCATCTCCTTTGCTGCCCCAACTGGCGACGAATGAATATCCGGCCTCTTTGGCGGAGGGTACGAAGGCAATCCATCCTGCCAGTAAAGCGAGAATAACAAGAGCGGTCAGGCGACCTGCTATCTTGGTTAACGTTTTGATTTTCATGGTATTTCCTAGAAGTTGAACCGGAAGCCCGTTCGGGCGATATAGTCATTTTCAAGCCCTGTTCCATTCTGGTTCTGAATGACCGGGAGCTGGATTGAGACTTCGGCGATCCAGCGCCGGGTAACATATTGTATGCCCGGTACAAGAAACAGTCTTGTACCACCCGAATTCAGGTCTTTCACCGCATTGATTTTACTTTTACCTTGATGAATAAGGTTCATTTCCAGAACCCCATAGAGGAAACCGGGCACACCGCCGCTCAGGCTTTTTGGCCACAGGCGGTATTGGAGGGAGCTGTCCAGCCGGCTGACATCACCGGCTTCAAAACCATTGGCGGCCATATTTGCTTTGTAGCTGATCTGGGTATCGATCTGCAGGGAAAGAGTTTGGTAGGTCATGACAATACCGCCCAAAGGATCCCACGAACCGGAACCGGGTTGCAGGCTGGCAGGTAATTGTCCAAAGCTGTCTCTGTTCCGGCTGTTTCCGGTTGGAATTTTAATGCCGGCAAAGGGAGCAATACGGAAGTTTCCGCCTTTAAAATTATTCTTGTAAATCGTATATCGGCCAAAAAAGGTCATATCCCCGATACCGCTGGTGCTTCGGGTAAGGCGGGTGCCATTCATGGTCAGTTTCAGGGTCTTGTTAACATAGGGCAGGGCGGCAAACAGGGCGAGGTCGCTGTTGATGCCATATGCCAATACGGAAACCACGGATTGGACTGAGACGTCCCGTTCGGCAGCCGTGCGGTCCTTGCCGGATTGCCCCAGAATAAATTGCTCACGGATTAAAAATTCATCCTTGGCAACTGGCAATGCCGTGTTGAATGTGATGGGGGCCGCCCATGCGCTCATGTTCTGACCGAGCAAAATCGTTGCCATTGCAGACAAGGTTAGAAAGGAATGTCGAATGCTCATGTCTATTTCTCAATTGCGTTTGAGGCTGGCGTCTTGACTTGTTCAAGGCCGCGCAGGGTGAATCCGGCCTGCTCCACCGCCTGTTCGGCCTTTGTTTTGTCTAAAAGGATGCCGTCTTTCATGGTCATCAAGACCACACCGGAATCCAGGTCAGTCGTCAGCTTGCTTACCCCATCAATTTTGCCGAGCTGCTTTTCAATTCCGAAGGTACAAAAAGGGCAGGCAAGACCGTCTACTTTAAGCGCATAGGTTAAAGGTTCGGCAAATGCCCCCATAGTGGAAAATAACATGAGTATAAAAATCAGGGCCGTTTTTGGTATTATTCTCATCTTGTTGTGGTTCTTTCTATATTAAGTTTTATCTATGGCCTCAAGGATAGGGCAATTTTCCTTGTCATCGGTACAGAGATTTATTAAAAGCCGGAACTCGGCCTGTAGGACGTTCAGGTCATTCAGGCGGCTTTCTATGTCGCGTAATTTCTTGCCCGCCAATTGCCGAACCTCCGGCTTCGCGCCTGTCGGGTTTTCACGGAACCTGAGCAATTCCTTGATTTCATCAAGGCTGAATCCCATAGATTTTGAGCGCATAATAAAGCGCAATCGGGATATATCTTTTTCGTTATAAAGCCTTAATCCTGATTTTTTTCTGTTTATGTGGGGTAACAGGTCGATCTTCTCATAATAGCGCAATGTATCCATACTGATATCAAGCTGTTTGCTTATCTCACCTATTTGATACATTTTCAGGGCTTTCATGTTTATTCAGATGTTCCTGTATCACTTTCCGCAGGGCTTTCATGGATAAGGATGACGGCGAAAAAAGCTTGCCATTCAAAGCGATAGCAGGTGTTTTCAGGATGCCGAGCTTTACGGCATAGTCTATTTCTTCCACGATATCCAATTCCCGGTAAAACAGCCGCGTTTGATCGAACTCATTGATAATAGTTTTAAGTCTGTCTTTCATTGTGATGCAGGCCGGACATGACGTTCCGGTAAATAATTCAATCTTCAATTTTTGTATTTGTTCATGGGGTATCATTAAATAATCCGGTATATTTCTGTTTGCCCATATAGTTTAGCCTATGGAGTCAACTCCAGATCAAGTAAAATCTTTGTGAACTGTTCCAGAAATATAATTTACGGCGCTGTGGAATTGGCTTCGTCGAACATGCCGATGGGAAAAACATCGGCGGTATTGGTCATGAAGGATTGCTTGCGGAAGAAACGCAGATAGCCGCTCGGCCCCATGCGGGACGCGCCAAGGCCACTGAGTTTGAAAGAATTTTTCTCTGCCTCATACATCAGGCTGGTCAGGGCCGCGTCATTGATGCTGATGGCCCCGGCTTCGATCTGTTGCCCCACCTTGACCGCGTCCGCATCATTTCCGGCAAAGACACAGGCACTAAGACCGAATTGACTGTCATTGGCCATCTTTATGGCCTCATCCACATCCTCAAAGGCGATGACGGGCAGCAGGGGGCCGAATGTTTCATCGCGCATAATTTTCATATCAGGTGTCAGGCCGGTGATAACCGTGGGCGCACACCACAGCCCGCCATGATCTTCAATCCTGCCGCCGGAATGGATGGTGGCCCCCTTGTCGCGGGCGTCCGTGATCTGTTTTTCAATGATGGCAGCCTGCTTGTCAAAAATGATCGGCCCCAGATGGCCTGCGTTAATATTCGGGGTGTTGAAGGTCACTTTTTTAGCTTTTTCCACCAGAAGCCGGACAAAATCCTCGTAAATCTCGCGGGCCACATAAATGCGTTCAATGGATTGGCAGGCCTGCCCGCTATTGACGATAGAACCGCGCAAAAGGGCGGTTGTCGCCCGCTCTATGTCCGCGTTCGCCAGCACAATGGCCGGGTCTTTACCACCCAGCTCCAGAAAGGCGACGGCGAAATTACGGGCTGCCTGTTCGCCGACCTTCCGGCCTGTGGACACACTGCCGGTAAAGCAGATCACATCCACCTGATCCACTACGGCCTGCCCGGTTCTCCCATCCCCGTCGATGATACTCAAGACGGGGCTGAGATTCGGAATGCTGGCGATAATGTCGCGCAAGGGGACGGCAAAGCGCGGGGTAATTTCGCTGGGTTTGATAATTACCGCCGCCCCGGCGAGCAGGGCCGGAATGGCATCTATCAGCGACAGGGTCAGCGGGAAATTCCACGGGCTGATCACCCCAACCAAAGCATAGGGTTGCTTGTCAATATGATAGGTGATGAAGGGCAGGGCGGTGGAGCGTCCCTCAAGGGGCGCGTTTTCCGCACGGGCAATTTTGATCCAGCGGTCAATGGCAGGGGCGATGGTATCCACCTCCATGATGGAAATTCCCTGCCGTCCGGTATCATTGATCAGGCTATTGATCAGCTCTTTACGCCCATCTTTCAGGGCGGTGCCAAAGGCCAAAATACTTTTGATCCGGCCCTCTAGCCCTATGTCCCGCCATGTCGGCTGGCCGGCCCGTAATTTCAGGCAAGTGCCTTTTATATCGGCGGTATTGGCTGGCGTGAAATGATAGTCGATCAGGCCGGTTCGGGGGTTGCGTACCTGTATATCCTGGCCTGTCATAAGTCTTCTATTCCCTCAATCAACCGGACGCGCACGGTCGCATTACCCTGCCGTAATTTTCTGATTTCGGCGTAGGCCTCACTTTGCCAGAAGGCGCGGGCCTTGGCCATGGATGGCCATTTGGAGATAACCAACCGGGTTGCATCAGGCCATTCGCCCTCCAGACATTCGCTTGCGCCCATGCCGCGCACAATATATTCCCCGCCGTATTCCGTAATCAGTTCGGCGGCCTTCAGAGCATAGCATCTAAAGGCCGCCGGGTCACTTATTTCGGCGAGGATCACCATATAGGCGGTCATCAGCTTTTAGGCAGCAACGGGGTCTCATCCAGAACCCAGTTGTCCTCCGTGCGGCGTCGGGGGGAGGGAATGGCGTGGACTATTTTGCCGCTGGCCCGTTCCGCGTTCATTGTCGGAACATCAATGCGCCAGCCCTTCTTTTCATATTTCTTGATATGGGCGCGGTATTTCATGATGCAGCTATCCGCAGGCATCATAAACTCCTTGGTGATGTCGCGGGGGGTCTGTGTAGGTTCCACTTCATCCAGGACATCAATATCCTGCTGGGCGACAATCAGGTTTCTTGACCGCAATCTGGCTCCCATTTCATCGTCAAGACCGGCATTGCGCATATTGACCAGAAATACCCGGGTGTTATTTTCATCTATCGGCAGGTCATAGGTATATTGATGCATGAAGAATTTACCGCTGGGGTGAATTTTGGTCCAGAATTGAGAGGGGCCAAAGGTGCCGGACCCGGCCCTTGTCGTTGCCTTGTCCCGCAGTTTGCCATATTCCTTATCCGGTGTGCCGGAGGATTCATAATCGGTCATAAAGCCAACCCCCCATTCTTCCTCAATCAAATCCAGTTTTGGCACCACATAGTCATCACGCTCGCCGGAAAAACCGTGGGTGGGATGGACAAATTCATTATGGGCCGGGTCAATGGCATTCTCAATGGACCGTTGATAGCTGGTTTGAAGGTTATAGGTCTGAATATTGGCGGCCCAGCCTTCCTGACCGAATTCCACAGCGTCCAGCAATGGGGGCCGTTCTTCTTCGGGCAGATCGCCAAGAAAGACAAAAACAATCCCGTATTTTTCCTGAGTCGGATAAGCGTCGATCTTGGCCTTGGGCGGGATGGGCGCATCGGCCCCCCGTGACGGAATTTTGACACAATCGCCATCCTTGTTGAATTCCCAGCCATGATAGGGACAGCGGATATTATCGCCGATCACCTTGCCGGGGGCCGCATCGCCCTGACAAGCCAGAGAACCGCCCCGGTGAATACAGGTGTTGCTCAGGCAATGGGCATCACCTTTCTGATCCCGGAACAGGGCAAAGTTACAGCCAAGCATCATGACTTTCAGGGGCCGTTCGGTGAGTTCTTCGCTAAGGCAAGCAGGATACCAGAAATTGATAAACATTTATTTTCCTTCCAAAATGCGTTCGACTTTAACGTCTGCTGTTAATAACAGCTTACTATGTTATGGATTTTGATCCAATTTCTGATCCGTGCCAAATGGCTGTATCTAATGTGTCCATATACTGGTCATAACATGACATCTGATCCGCATGGAATTATATCCCCTTGAAAGAGGCGGAAATCAGGTTTATGGATAGCGTCACCGATATTTTTTACATATCCATGGTACGGTATGCGTTGTAATTTGCCCACGGCGGCCCTGTTATTGATATTTTCTTCACAGCGGGAGGGGGGCATAACAGGGATCATTTGATGAGAGTTTTGTTCTTTATTATCCTGCTGGATATATCCGGTTTTGGTATTTTACTTCCCTCGGTGATGTTTGTTTTACAGAATATGGGCGCGAGCCCCGGATATGCGACCCTGGTCGTCGCCATGTATTCTATCGGCCAGTTTATTGCCGGACCCGTTTGGGGACAGCTTTCTGACAGGGTGGGCCGTAAACCCATATTGCTGATCTCCATGTCCGGTGCCTTTCTGGCCTATATCCTGATGATTTTTGCCACCACGCCGGAAATGATTCTAATTTCCCGCCTGTTGGCCGGTGTGATGGCCGGAAATATTGCCACGGCTTATGCCGCAGTTGCGGACCTGACGCCGCCGGAACAAAGGTCAAAGGGCATGGGGGTGTTGGGGGCAGCCTTTGGCCTTGGCTTTGTTATAGGCCCGGCAATCGGGGGTTTTCTGGGCGGGGCGACGCCGGAAACGGCAACTATATTTTACCCCTCCATCGCTTCGGCGGTAATGGTGGCGCTGGCCATGCTGGCAACCATATTTTTCTTTAAGGAAAGTCTGAGCAAGGAACATCGGGATGAGCTGTTGTCTCAGCCAAAGATTGGCCGCATAGAGGCCCTTCGAAAGGTGGTCCTGCACCCTATTCTGATGCGCTTTTGTATCTTCATATTCATGGTTTCCCTGACGGCGGCCTTTATGGAGCCGGTCCTGCCGTTGCTGGTGGGGAACCGTTATGGCTGGGGGCCGCTTAATATGGGCTATATCTTTATTTTTGTCGGCTTGGTGATAGCCGCCGTACAGGGGGGGCTGGTTGGCCGTCTTGCCCGGAAATACGGCGAGAAGAATATGGTACGAATGGCATTCTCCCTGCTTATTATCGGCCTGTTGGTGATTATTTATACCCCGGTATCATATGGCATCATAATTGGCTTAAGTTGTACGGGCGTTGGTACCACCCTGTTCACCACCGCCATGAGTGCGCTGGCATCCCATCGGGCAAAACCGACAGAGCGCGGCCTTGTCATGGGGGTTGTCCAATCCATGCAGTCTTTTGGACGGTCCGTGGGGCCATTATTCGCCGGCAGCTTTTTTGCCGTATGGGAAGGGTTGCCTTATTTTATCGGCGTTGTTTTGATGGTGTTTGCTCTTGTCTGGATGACCGTCCTGACCCGGCGGGTGGTGATTGAGGATGCCAGCGTAAGAAGCTGACCCCCTTATCTGAGCGGGTGCTCTAACATCAAGGGCCATGATACGACCATGGAATGGTCAGTTATGTAAAATGAGGACCATACGCAGGGTTCTTGTCGTTAATACGTATAATATATTTAGCGTTACGGCGCGGGTCATGCCGATAATAACAGATTTTTTTAGTTGCCTTGTCCCTGTGCCAGAATTCTTTGATTTTATTGAGAGTCTTTTTTTGAGACGGAAAAAATGAATATAGATAAAAACGGTTTATTTAGTAAATTGCTAAAATGGATGTTGCCGGCTCTCGTGATCGTGGCAGGGCTATTTATCAGCAGCGTCATAAAAAATTCCCGGCCAGAGGTGGATATAATCACGCCGGTGAAAAAAGTGACCGTCATCAGGGGGATTGTTGCCAGAAAAACTTCTTTTCAGCCGATAATTTATGCCCAGGGAACCGTACAGGCAAAGCGTCAGATTGAACTGGTGCCGGAAGTTGCCGGTAAAATTACCTGGGTATCCCCTAATTTTGCCCAGGGGGGGCTGTTTCGCAAGGGCGACAAGCTGGTGCTGATTGATCCCCGGAACTATGAATTCGCGGTCGCCCGGGCGCAGGCAACTGTTGCTGATGCCCGTAATAAACTTGTTCTGGAAAAAGCGGAAGGGGAATTGGCAAGGGCTGAATGGGAAGATCTGGGCGGCGGCAAGGCCTCTCCATTGGTATTGCGCAAGCCTCAATTGGCAACCGCAGAGGCCAAACTTGCTTCGGCAAGGGCTGATCTGGACCGGGCGTTGCTTGACCTTGAGCGCACGGTTATCAAGGCCCCCTTTGATGGCCGGGTCGAGGCAAAGAAAGTTGATATCGGGCAATATGTCTCACTGGGCAGTCAGCTTGCGGTATTATATTCCACGGATGTGGCCGAAATATCTCTGCCGCTTACGGACCGGGAACTGGGCAAGCTGGACCTGCAGAAAATTTACGGTAAAAACCGGCAAACACTGGAAAAACCTCTTGCGGTGCGTCTGTATGCCCCCGTTGGCGGCAAGCGCAGGAACTGGGCAGGTAATATAGTCCGGACCGCCGGTACAATTGACCTGAACAGCCGTATCCTGAGCGTTATCGTGGAGGTGAAAAATCCCTATAAGGTTCATAAAGGGGGGGCGCCGTTGCTCAATGGTCTGTTTGTGGAAGCAGAAATACCGGGCAAGGAAATGCATGATGTGTTCATCCTGCCAAAATCTGCTCTTTACAAGCAAAACAGAGTGGTCATCGTTGACCGGGATGACAGGTTGCGCTCTTTGGAAGTGGAGATCATCCATTCAACGCCGCAACATGTTGTTGTTCGTGGTCTGAAAGACGGGCAGCGGGTGAATATTGTGCCGCTGGATGTTCTGATTGAAGGCACAAAAGTAAAATGGCAACTGGTTGAGGAGGACAATTCGTGAAGGGTCTGATTAACTGGTTTGCCAATAACCCTGTTGCCGCCAACCTGATGATGATTGCCATTATTGTTGGTGGCCTGATGAGTATGACGACCCTGAACCGGGAAATTATGCCGTCCATGCCGTCAAAATTTATTGAGGTTTCGGTGGTTTATCTGGGGGCTGACCCCATAGAGGTGGAAGACCGTATAGCCATTCGGGTTGAGGAAGCCATCCGTGAGATTGAGGGCATTATCAATATCAATTCTGTCTCCATGCAGGGACGCGGCATCATCACCGCAGAAGTATCCGCAGGCTATGACCTGCAAAAAGTCCTGAATGAGATTAAGGTTCAGGTGGATGCCATTAATACCTTTCCCAAAGAGGGGGAGCGACCAAAAATCCGGCTGATAAAATTCCGTGAGCGGGTCATTCAGGTGGCAGTTATGGCCGATACGGATGAGAAATCCCTGAAAATAATTTCCCAGAAGGTCCGGGATGACCTTGCGGCCCTCCCCGGTGTGGACTTTGCTGAAATGAAGGGTGACCGGCGTTATGAGGTCGGCATAGAGGTTTCGGAAGTGGCCCTCAGGCGTTATGGCCTGACCTTTGATGCGGTGGTTGAAGCGGTTCGGCAATCTTCTATTAATATGCCCGCCGGGACCATCAAGGCCATTGCGGGGGATATGATTCTGCGGACCAAATCACAGGCCTATAACACCAGTGATTTTAAGAATATCACATTACTGAAAAAACGGGACGGTACCCGGGTGCTTCTGGGGGATGTGGCACAGGTGGTTGACGGCTTTGAGGAAGATCAGGTATTGGCGCGGTTTAACAACAAGCCCGCCATCTTCATTGACGTTCTGCTCACAACGGCCCCCGATGTGGTGGCCGTGACCAGGGAGGTCCGGAATTATATTGCAAAAAGTGCGGCTTTTCTGCCCGATGGGGTGACGCTTGTTTCCTGGCTGGATTTATCCAATACCTTCAAGGGGCGGGTTAATATCCTGCTGTTCAGCGGAGTTAGCGGACTTATTCTGGTTTTTTCCCTGCTGATGCTTTTTCTGCGCCCGGCCATCGCCTTTTGGGTATGCGGGGGGATTATTACGTCTTTTATGGGGGCCTTGTGGATATTGCCCATGCTGGATGTTTCCCTGAATATGCTGACTCTGTTTGCCTTCATTCTGGTGCTGGGGATTGTGGTTGATGATGCGATTATCATCGGTGAAAGCGTGCATTCCGGTCAGGAGCGCGGCCTGCGCGGGCTTGAAGCCGCTACATCCGGAGCCCACAACGTGTCAAAGCCGGTCATGTTCGCCGCCCTGACCACCATGGTTGCTTTTTCACCTATATTGTTTTTGGACGGGGTGGCCGCCGCCGTGATGAAACCCTTGCCGATCGTGGTTATTCTGGCCCTGTCTTTTTCTCTGATTGAGGCTTTCTTGATTTTACCCTCCCATTTGGCGCATATGAAGCCCCCGGGGGAGGCCAAAGGTTTTATCACCCGTTTTTTAAGAAAAATCCGCCAGACTGTATCGGGGCAGTTAAGTAAATTTATTCATAATTATTATGTGCCGTTTCTGGCAAAAACCCTGAAGAAAAAATATTTAACCCTGTCGGCCTTTGTCGCCATCTGGCTTGTTTTATTTTCATTCGTGCAGGGCGGCTGGATGCGGCAGGATTTCTTTCCAACCATCCCCAGTGATTATATTATCGCCGATGTGGTTCTGACAGACGGGATCGCCTTTGACCGGGCGGAAAGTGTTATGCGGCAAGTGGAAAAGGCGGCTCAAACCTTGTCCGGCGCGGAATTTAAAAATGAGGATGGGGAGCCAGAGGCCAATCCGATAAAGAATATTCAGACCTTCGTCAAAGGAAACAAGGTACAGGTTTTCGTAGATCTGCTCCCTGCCGAGGAGAGGTCGGTTGATATTGTCGAGATTTCCCGTCGTTGGCGCCATCTTATCGGGGATATGACTGATGTGAAGCAGTTTGACATGCGTTTTCAGTTGCGGTCGCGAAATAAACCGCTTAGTTTTGTGCTGGCCAGCAACAACCGGCGGACGCTGGAACAGGCCACTGTTGACCTGACGACCGCCCTGAGCAAATTCTCCGGCGTTCTTGATATTGGTGATACTCTGCGGTCTGCCCGTCAGGAAATGGTGCTCGACTTGAAAAAAGAGGCTGAGAGCCTCGGGGTTTCAACCCGTGATCTGGCCCGGCAGGTACGGCAGGGGTTTTTCGGCGAGGAAGCCCAGCGCATTCCCCGGGGCAAGGATGATGTGAAAGTCATGATCCGTTATCCCCTTGAATCCCGAAAAACAGTGGAAACCTTAAAAACCATGCGTATCCGTACCACCAACGGTACAGAGGTCCCTTTTGAGGTCGTGGCGGATATCCATTTTGAACAGGGGGCAACGGAAATCCGGCGTCTTAACCGGCGGCGGGTTGTGGAAATTACCGGTGATGTGGATACGAAAATTACCAATGCCCAGGAAGTGATCCGCAAAGTGGAGCGCGAGGTCATTCCGGTTTTACAGGAAAAATACCCTGATCTTGAATATCTGCTGGAAGGGGACCAGAAAGAGATTAAATCGTTTCAGGCCGGGCTGTTGCGCAATACGGCTATGGCGCTTCTGGCCATCTATGCCTTGATCGCCGTTGCTTTCCGGTCTTATTCACAGCCGATCCTCGTTATGCTGGCCATTCCATTCGGCTATCTGGGGTCGGTGCTGGGGCATATGTTCCTTGACCTGCCCTTTTCCATGTTCTCCTTTTTGGGCGTTGTGGCCACGGCGGGGGTGGTGGTTAATGATAATCTGGTCCTGATTGATTATATCAACAAGCTGAGGGCCAGCGGTGAAAGTGCAATTGATGCGGTAAGAAAAGCGGCAGAAAGTCGTTTCCGGCCTATATTTCTGACTACATTGACCACATTCATCGGTTTGATGCCCATTATTTCGGAGCAAAGCAAGCAGGCGCAATTCCTGATTCCCATGGCTATATCGCTGGCCTTCGGGGTTGTTTTGTCTTCTTTTGTGACCCTGATTTTGGTGCCGAACCTCTTTGTCATACTGGATTCTTCCAAGACATGGGTTAAAGCTAAAATTTTCCGGATACGGCAGCATCGCCATGGCCAGAATTTATAGGCTGTGACCGGCACCAGCCAGTTCTTCTTCCATCTGATCCCTGATTTCGATCAGGGTAGGCAGATATCTTTCTTTAAGCTCCGTGGTGCTCATGGCCACAGAAATATAGCGCATGGCAAGCGCAGCCAGAAACTGGCCGCTGCGCATGATGGGCAGGGCAATGGTGTTGGTCTTGCCCGGTTCCATGGCTCTGGGTGATCGGATATTTATCGCATAACCATTCTGGCGGATTGTTTCAATCAGCCTGGCAACCGTTTCGGGGCTGTTGGCCAGCATATTGGTCTCATCGGGTTTTTCATGGCGCAGGGCAGACAGAACAATTTCACGTTCCGTATCGCTACAATAGGCCAGATAGACATTGCCCGTTGCCGTGGACAGGATGGGCAGGCGCAAACCTTCGTTATAATAATCAAGGGACAGGGGACTTTCCGTGTCGGTGGTAAAACGCAGTGACATGCGCACATTGCGCGGCGACATGATAGACACCGGCCAGATGACAATCTTGGATAGCTCAATGGCCAGCGGTTTGACAATCTCACTGAGCCACGCGTCTTCATTAAAGCCGGAGGCCAGATTACGCACGCGAATAGTCAGGCTGTAGCGGCCTTTTTTATCGCTGCGCTTTAAATAGCCGAAAGAGACCAGATTTTCCAGAATACGGAAGGTTGTTGTGCGCGGCAGGCTTATTTCACGCGCCATCTCGGCAACAGTCATTGTCTTGCGACTGTTGAGAATCTCCAATGCCATTAATCCCCGGCGCAATGACCGAATAGTATGCATATTCGTCTCCCTAAGAGCCTTGTCTATTATTATATTGGAATATTGTGTAAAATTAAACATATTAATGACCATTGAGTGGTCACCATGACCTTTTTGGCTCTGATGCGCTTGCCTGCCATGACTATCATGGGCACAATCAGGGATCAAAAGCATAAACGGGAGCTTTCAAATGTCAGAACAGGACGCCACATATTTTACGCCGGATAACAGGATGCCGGTTTCACTGGAGCCGGGGGATGTGTGCATCGCGGCCAGCTATTCAGAGGGCGAGGTGGATATACGCCGCAATTCCGGTGCGGGCCGGGTGCTGGTCTATGACAAGGATTTAACTCTGAAGGGGGCACTATGGACCGGAGAGGAAGGTCTGGTGGTCGGGCTGGAATATTGCCCCATGGCACAGACTTTATTTGTGAGTGATGTTTCCAGCCAGACGGTGAAACGCTTTTCCCTTTCCGGGGATATACTGGCTCCTTTTCCGGAAATGCAGGGTAAGCCCTTTGGCGTCATGGCGGCAGCGACAGATGGCTCTATTGTCATCGGCGAACATATCAAAGGCGAAAAATTCCCCTTCATTGGCGGCGGCAAGATATATCACTTTGCGGCGGATGGTGCGTTGCTGGGGCATTACGCGGCAGAGCATGACCCCGGAAAATTTGGTTTTCACGGCGTGACGAATATGTTTCTGGCTGATGGCGACAAGACAGCCATCTATATTTCAGAAACAGGAAAACGGGTGATGCAGTATGATCTTGCGGCTGACCAGCAGGGGGCGGATTTATTTGTACTGGATGATGAGGGTGAAAAATCAACGGCGGGTATAGCCAAGGCACCGGGCGGTAATATTCTCATGGCTACGGTATATGGTGTCTGTCTTTATTCACGGGCGGGGGAAATGCTGAAAGAATATGATATTCCAAAAGAACGCGGCTGGTCTGCTGTACGTCTGTCTGCGGATGGAACAGCTTTTTTTGCGGCGAATTTCTTCACCGGACGGCTGGAAAAAAGAGCTCTGGACAGCGGCGAAACTATTGCAGCCAAGGATACGGGGCTGGTTTACAGGCTGGCGTCTATTGCGGAAATTTCCTGATGACGGAGGGGCGTGTTAAAAACCTGTTACGGCGCACAAGCTTTATTGTGGAAGATGTTGAGAAAACGGCTGGTTTTTATCAGGATATATTTGACTGGACGCGCTTTTACGATACAGAAACACCGGTTGATATGCACTTCCCCCCCTGCGCACCGGACCAGACAACGGGTAAGATTATCATCCTGAAAGTGGATGATCCCTTCATTGGCATGATCGGTTTTATGGAATATGACGGCTTCATGCCCGAAAGCCGGGTTGACCCGAGTCGCAAGACTTTGGGCATTGGCGATGCGATTTTGATCGTGGAAAGCAAAGATATTCAGGAAACTTATCAGAAGGCACAGGATAGCGGCGCCAATCTGGTGACACCCCCTGTGGAATGGTCGGTAAAAGGTCAGCCGGGGCAGGATGTTATCAGGCTTTCTACCTTCTCGTTCTTTGACTTGAATGGCATTTATGTGGAAGTGAATAGGCGACTCAATTAATATTAATAATTAATATCATTTGATTGTGTCGTGTTTTTTGTTAAATACCCTCAATGCGTTATTTCAGTCTTGGCCGCTATATGGCGGAAATCATACAAAAATAATGACGTATTTTGACCAGTATGTGGTCAGCCAAACAAGATGGTCTGTTAATATGTAAAATATTATATTACTATATCATTAGGGCTTTAATATCTGGTTAAGCATGTAAACAATAAAAAACAAAGGGTTGGAAATAATGTCAGACTATCTGGTAGCGCCGGACGGGAATTATGAAACAGTACAGCTGAAAAAAGATGACATCATGGTCATGGCGGTTCAGTCCCGGGTTGTTCCGGTCAAGGTTGAAAATGCCGTTCAGATGAAGCGGGATAACCTTAACCATATGCTGGATTTGATTGATGCAGCGGCCACATGGATGGGGCCAAAAGACCTTATTCAGTTTCATGAGTTTCCGATCACCGGCTTTTCCTTTATGTGGACAAGGGCAGACCTTCAGAAAGTTGCCATTGAAATTCCCGGCGTTGAGACCGAGGCCGTGGCGGCCCGGGCCAAACGTTATGGCTGCTATATTGTTTTTGGCTCTTACGCTATTGACCCGGACTGGCCGGAGCATATCCTGTCCATCACCACCATCATCGGCCCCGATGGCTCAATCGTGGACAAGCATTGGAAGCTCCGCAATATCAAGGGCGTTTTTGCCGGGTTTGAGGTGATTACCACCACAATCTTTGATGTGCTGGATCAATATACGGAAATGTATGGCCGGGATGCGGTCATTCCGGTTACCCGCACCGATATTGGTAATCTGGCCACCACCGCCACCCAGTATGAACCGGAGCTTATCCGGGCTTATGCCCTGAAGGGGGCGGAGATTATGTTACGCTCAGCCACCAGCGGCGCGGACCCCATTGATGTGCGCGCGGGCGCTATGCATAACAATATGTACACAACGCTGGTCAATAATTCCATCAGCCATAATCCGGGGCCTTTTTTCGAGGATGTGCGCTCCGGCGGCACAGCGATTTACGGACCAAAGGGCGAGGAGCTGGATATTGCCAATTCGGTCAATGAAACCGGGGTCATGGCGCGTATTCCTATCGCATCTTTCCGGAAAACCCGGCGGTTGCCGCGAATTCACCCCAGCCTTTACGGTGATCTTTATGATCAATATCAGGAGGCCTATCCGCCTAACCTGATGTCTACGGATTTACCCAATGACGGTTTTTCTGCCGCCAAGTTCCTTAAAGACAAAAGCCGTTGGGGTTGAATTTGTGAATGAAATAATTGATCACGACAAAATCACGTCGCAAATTCAGGCTTTTCTGGACAAGCCCCATGGCCATTTCATTGATGGTCAGTGGGATGATGGCAACTCTGGAAAAACCATTGATGTGATCAGCCCGGCGACGGCTAATGTTATCTCATCCATACAAAGCGGGGACGGGGATGATGTGGACAGGGCGGTTGCCGCCGCGCGCCGGGCCTTTGATTCCGGCGCGTGGTCAAAGATTCTCCCCGTGGAGCGGGCGCGTATCATGTTCAGGCTTGCCGATCTGATAGAGCTTCACGCCAGCCAGATCAGCCAGTTGGAGGCGCTTGATATTGGGGTTTCCCGTCATATGATGGAAACGATCGGGGTAAAATTATCGGCCAATCAGCTCAGATATTATGCCGGATGGGTGACCAAAATAAACGGCGAAACCATCACCAACAGCCGCCCGAGGCCAGAGGGCCGGGAGTTTCTGACCTATACGGAAAAGGAACCTGTAGGGGTTGTAGGTCAGATTATTCCGTGGAACTTCCCTTTTGCCATGGCGGTGCAGAAGATTGCCCCGGCTTTGGCCGCAGGATGCACCATTGTCATGAAACCGGCAGAAGATGCGCCGCTATCGACGCTTTACCTTGCGGATTTGATTGCCCAGACGGGCTTGCCGTCGGGAGTGTTCAACCTCGTTAATGGATATGGCCGTAAAGCGGGGGCCGCCATTGCCGCTCACGGGGACGTGGATAAAGTATCCTTTACCGGCTCCACCGATGTGGGCAAGGAAATTATCCGTTCGGCCACGGGCAATCTGAAACGCACCACGTTGGAGCTTGGCGGTAAATCGCCGGTTATATTGCTGAAAGATGCCGATCTGGAAGAGGCCATTCCGGCGGTTGCCAGAGCTATATTTTTCTTGTCGGGACAGAATTGCATGGCCGGGTCGCGCCTGCTGGTTCACGGGGATATTTATGACCGGGTGCTTGACGGGCTTGCCAAGTTGGCAAAGTCCATGACCATTGGCGCAGATATGAGCGGGACATATGACATTGGTCCCCTGATTTCAGAAAAACAGCTCACCCGCGTTCTGGCCTATATCGATATTGGTATCAGTGAAGGGGCGCGCCTGATCACTGGCGGCAAACGGGTGGAAAAACTACCCGGTTTTTTTGTGGAGCCAACAATATTTGCCGATTGTGATCCGGGCATGAGAATTGTCAAAGAGGAAATTTTTGGTCCTGTTCTGACAGTACAGAAATTCAATAGTAATAATCTTGATGACATCGCCGCGTTGGCCAATGACAATATTTTTGGCCTCTCTGCCAGTGTCTGGACCAGAGATCTGGCGCAGGGGCATAAACTGGCCCGTAAGTTAAAATCCGGACAGGTGGGCATAAATGTTCATGCCGCCATTGATCCGGCGACCCCGTTTGGCGGCTATAAACAGTCGGGCTGGGGCCGTGAGTTTGGCCGCGAGGGTCTTGAACCCTATTTGGAAACCAAGGCAATTACGGCGTATTTGTAGAAAGTACAGATGTAAATGACAGACGTGACCATAGAGGAAAAAAGCATAAAATTCGGCCCGGTATATCTGGAGCCGGGGGTGACCAAATGGAATGCGCGAACCTATTTGTTTTCCGCCTTCTGGACCATTGGTTTTCTGTCTTTCATGAGCTTTTTGCAGAATTATGTGCTGAAAGTTCACCTGAATATGCCCGCCAACGAAATTGGCCGGGCTATTGGTACGCTATCCTTCGTAGGGGAGATTGCCCTGCTGACCGTATCACCGTTTTTTGGCTCCCTGTCCGACAAGGTTGGGCGGCGGCCAATTTTTGCTCTGGGTTTTTTATGGGTAGGGGCCGGATTTGCCTTATACCCTCTGGCGACCAGCTATGAAATGCTACTTATTTTTCGGGCCTTCATGGGGGTTGGGGCGGCGGCTCTTGGCGGTATGATGGCGACGGTATTGTCGGATTACCCGCAAAACAGGTCACGCGGTTTTATGGCGGCCATGAGCGGCTGGGCAAACGGCCTTGGGGCCATGATGATGATTTTCCTGCTCAGTAAGTTACCCAGTTATTTTAACGGCAAGGGCGCGTCAGCGGAGATGGCCGGAACCTATACCTTCTGGGTAACGACGGGCCTGTGCGTCCTGACGGCAGGAGTTTGCTTTGTCGGTTTGAAACCCGGCAAACCCGGAAAATCCAGAAAAAGAGAAAAAGTTTCTATTTTAATAAAACAAGGGTTCGGCGCGGCGCGGGGCAACCCCCGGCTGGCCCTGGCCTATTCCGAGAGCTTTATCGCGCGCGGCGACCTGTTGATGATTGGCACCTTCCTGTCTGCGTGGCTCATTCAGGCCGGCATGACGAACGGGCTTGATGCCCCGGAAGCAACCAGTAATGCGGGCCGGATTGGCGGTATGGTACAGGCGGTCACGCTGATATGGGCCCCTATATTTGGCATAATACTGGACCGGTTTGACCGGACATCGGTGGTGATATTTGCCATGATGCTGGCTGTGATTGGGTACGCGGGGGTGGGCCTGACGGCTGATCCCACCTCACCATCGGCCATATTGGCATTGGTGATGCTGGGGATCGGGGAGTTTTCAGCCATCATGGCGGGGCAGGCCCTTGTGGCGCAGGAGGCGCCCATTGACAACCGGGGGTCTGTGCTTGGGGTATTTGCCTTTTGCGGCGCATTGGGGCTTTTAACACTCAGCATGATCGGGGGACATTTGTTCGATGATATTGGGCCGGGCGCGCCCTTTTTACTGGTGGCCGCAGTGAATGGGGTAATCCTGTGCTTCGCCATATATGTGCGGAAAAAGACGGGGTACAAGTCGCCGAAATTACGATGAAATACAGGTTTTTTGCAGATCAGTCTGTAGAGGGAAAACAGGGCTAACTAAAGGAAAGAAACGATGTTAAAAATATTCAAGGAACCGCCGTTTGTGGGCATTATTGCCTTTATGGCGGTGCTGTTTTTTCAGCCATTGGGCCACATAGCCATGATCCTGATGGAGAAATTAATCAGCAGCGGGACAAGATGGTATTCACCTGTTTTCGATACACCGCCTGTTATTCCGCCGGGATTTGATTTCCAACCAGATGGTTAAATCCACCACTTTCAAAGTGGTATAATAAATTCAGGAGCGTGCCAGAGGCACACTTTTAAAAAAGCGACTTCAGTTGCCCCTATCGAACCCACCGACTTTAGTCGGTGGTGGTTCAGTAAGGAAACACGCTGTAATGCTTTTCGTTGGGTCCAGCGTAATTTCCACTTGAACGTAGGCAAACCATCTCCCGGCCTGACCCGTAACTTTGCCAATATTGTCGCGGCGGAAACTATCGGTATTCTGTGGTTCTTTTATGTTTATCTGATGTTTATTTATGATGAGACCATGTTCGGTGAGCATCACTGGTTTACCTATTTATCCTTTGTTGGGGCCGGCCTGTGGAGCCTGTATCTGATTCGGCGGCTATTGTTGTTCAAACGGGTGACTATTGCCCTGCGCTACGCCATTCCAACAGCCATCATCTTCTGGAATACCATTGAGATTATGGGTCGGTGGCATTGGTTCAAGGAATTCTGGATTCATCCGCTGGATTACAAACTGGAATCAGCAGCTGTGTTGGTGGCGGTGATTGGCTTTGCCGTACTTAGCGTAAAATCAGCCCGGAAAAAAGAAAATCAAATTGATTAAGGAGGAAGTAAAAATGAAAATATCACTGAAATATGGATTGCTGGCATCATTTGTTCTGTTAACAGGCTGTTCCGAACAGGCGACTGAACAGGCAAAAAAACCTGCGGTAGCCGAAGGGACGGACTATACGCTGGTGACACCAAAAAGTGTCAATGACAAGGAATTACCCATCTGGATGATTCCCAATATGCCGGAATCCGCCGAGGCCTATTACGGGCCGGACAGCTATCATGTCATCGCCCAGACTCAGGACCCGGATGCGGTTCGCCCATCTAGTGCGCGCGCCGCTGGCGGTGCCTTGACCTGGATCACCACCGATGACGGCAAGAAGAAATGGCGGATCAATGACCATGGGCAGGATGCCTGCTCATACATCATGCCGGACGGTAATCAGGTGGTTTATACCTCAACCAAGGACCACCCGGAAATGCCGGTCGGCAACTGGTCTCGCGAGACAGATTACCCACAGGGTGCCGAACTGTATATGGCCGATCTGGACGGCAAGAATGTCCGCCGCCTGACCGACAATGATGTTTATGATGCGGAAATCTCCGTCAGCCCTGATGGCAGCAAGCTTGCCTTCACCCGCCAGATTGATGGCAAGCTGGACATCTGGATGATGAATTCGGACGGCACCAATGAACATCAATTGACCTTTACCGATGACTGGCAGGAGGGCGCGCCCTTTTTCCTGCCCGATAACAAAACATTGACCATGCGGGCCTGGAAACGGTCCGAGCATGACATTTCACCGACGCCGATGACCGTCTTTACGGTTGATACGGAAACCGGTAAAGCGACCCCGAAAACCAGCGACGGCTGGATGAACTGGGCGCCTTATCCAACACCGGATGGCAAGCATTATGTTTTTGTCCGGCCTTTAAAAGACAATCCCATGAACTGGGAGATTTATCTGGGGAGCCTTGAGGGCGGTGACCCGGTCCGGCTGACATATAATGACAGCTTTGATGGTTTTCCTTCTGTCTCCCCGGACGGTAAGAAAATGCTTTTCACCCGTAGTATAGGCGAACATTTTATGTCTGATCTTTATACATTTGTGATGGATATATCCTCATTGAATGTGGGTCCGGGAAATGCAGATGTGCGTGAGTAGGGAGAGGGTCGGTAATGGGGTCATCCTCGGGGTGGCCCCATACGGAAGTATAAAATTTGTGAGGTAATAAATAATAAAATAGAGCAAAAAAAAATAGAGGAGTGAAGAACATGTTTGGAAAAACAAAATTATTAAGTTCGGTGGCTGTAGCCGTTGCATTCACGGCATCCGGCGGGTTTGTTTACGCGGAAGAAGATGATGATGACAAAGCCATGGGCTTTGAAGAAATTGTTGTGACATCGCGTAAAACAGAGGAAAATATCCTTGAGGTTCCATTGGCGATCACGGTGTTTGATGCCAAGGCGATTGAAAGTGCCGGTATTGATAATATGAGTGATGTGGCGGCCCTGACGCCCGGGTTGACTTTCTATAACCCCATCGGTGAATCACTGGCAACCCCCATCATTCGCGGTGTTGCCCAAACGGATATTTTTGGCGAGAATAATACGGCTGTGTTTGTTGACGGTGTTTATGTGTCTTCCCGGTCCGGGATTAACATGAGCCAGTTGGATATTGCCCGTATCGAAGTCATCAAGGGGCCACAAAGTGCCATGTATGGCCGCAATGCTTTCTCCGGCGCGATCAATATTGTTACCGCAGCGCCCAACGATGAGCTTAGCGGGAAATTCGTTGGTACAGTGGGCAATGACGGTAAATTCGCGGCCCAGGTTTTCCTCAACGGACCACTGGTCGCGGACAAGCTGTCTGCACGGTTGTCTCTTAGTTACGATACCTGGAAAGGCTCTTACGACAATGCGGTCGTCAATGGCCCGGATATAGGCGGTTATGAATATAAGACCATTAGTGGCAGTCTGTATTTCACCCCAAGCGAGGATTTCAGTGCTGTCTTTATGGGGTATTATTCCGATGACCGTATTGACGATTCTCCCCTGTCGGCAACCCCTGCTAATTGCGAGGATAAGAATCTTGTGCCGGGTTTTATAGGCGGTGGAACACGTTACCAGAATTTTTGCGGTGTGTTGCCAAGTATTAAGAAGAACGATCTTTTTATATTGAAAGGGGCGACGGGCACAAAGCGTCAGATCACCCGTTTCAGCGCCAAGCTGGAATGGGAATCAGATATTGGTGTTTTTGAATCCCTGACCGGCTACAGCAAGGTGAATAGTCAGATCAACAATGACTTTGACCGGGGTGATAATGGTTTCGATTTTGTTTATCTGACCACGGATGGTCTTCTATTTCCAGCGCAGGGATTGGTTGGTTTTTTTAATCCGGCATCTTTTAGAACGGATACATTTAAAGTTGGACTCCTGGATGCCGGAGCGAGATCTTTTACCAGTGATTTCAGTCAGGAATTTCGTTATTCCACACCCACAGATAATAGCATTCGCGGATCAATTGGGGTATTTTATTATACAAGTAAATCGGCCAGTGATAGCGGTGGTGGTCTTATCCCGATTGGTACATTGCCTTCTGATTTTGCAACTCTTGGCCCCTGGGTAACATTTCCAGCAGGGCCTGGTACAGCTGGAGTGGTAGGTATTGGTGATGGTATTTTTGCCTCATTCCTGGATTTCAGTGCAACGGCAAGCTCCGGGGCGTTTACTAATGACAATATCAACAAAGAAGACTCCATATCCGGTTTTGGTTATGTGGAAGCTGACCTTGCGGAAGGTTTGGTGGGTCGTGTTGAAGTTCGGTATGCCAGCGAGAAAAAATCTTTCAGAAGTACCAGAGAACTGGTCGGCGAAGTTGGCGTGAATTGTTCATTCTCGGGCGGCGTATCGGCCTGTAGTAACCGGTGGAAAAACTTTACCACGCGTATCAGCTTTGAATATCACCCCAATGATAACTGGTTACTTTTCGCCACAGCGGCCAAGGGCTCCAAAAGCGGTGGCTTTGATCAGGCAAGCCTTCCTGGCGGTGGTGCGCCGGTGGTGTCTGCCTTCGATCCAGAATCAAACTGGACCTATGAGGTGGGTGCGAAAGGCAAGATGCTTGATGGACGTTTGATTGGTGAATTGTCTGTCTATTATATTGATTGGGATAATATTGTGGTGCCGCAAGTTATTGATGTCATCGTCCCCGGTAGCTCTGCCGCTCTGCCGCTCAGTGTGAATGCCAATGCGGGTACGGCCAAGGTTACTGGCGCGGAACTGTCGATTCAGGTCATGTTGACGGATGATTTCCACATAAATATGGGTGGTTCTTACACCAATTCCCGTTTTGTAAATGCGCAGGTTGATTCTTTTAAGGACTTGCCTTCCTTTGCCCCGAACGGGGATGTGTCGGGTAATAAACTGCTCCGTCAGCCAAAATGGCAGTTGAATATTTCTCCCATATATGAAACACAGATCAGTGAAGATGTTGAGGTCTACATGCGGGCTGATATTACCTATGAAGGCCAGTCCTTTGTCGGCAACACCAATCAGGCCATCATTCCGGGTCGAACAAAAGTCAATGCCCGGACCGGGGTCAGATTGTCCAGCGGCCTTGAGGTGGAGCTGTGGGTGGAAAATCTGTTTAATGACAGAAAAGCGCAAGCCGCCTTCCGGGATGTGTACCTCAATAACACGGCGGATGGCGTAACCACAGGCTTTAATTCTATTTTCCCATGGCGGATGAGCGTAATTCATCCTCGCCTGCGGACATTTGGCCTGACGGCGCGCTATAAGTTCTAGGCGTTAATATTAGAAAAGAAGGAGGGGGATATTCTCCCTCCTTTCATTTGGGTATAGGAAAAATAATGCGTAATAAAATATATTTGATCGTAGCCATGACTCTGACTGTAACCCTGTCGGCTTGCACCCGCGAGGCCATAACAACCGAGGCACCTGTGCAAGAGATCAAACTGGTTGACGGTAAATATGTCATGCCATTGGAAATTCCAAGTTTTTCCGATTTTATTCTGGTGGAAACCCAGATGGGTAAGGTCGCGCCCCGCATTGTCAATCTTGACCGGGTGATTGATGACCTGGCCCAGTATGACGTAGTCTTTGTTGGTGAGGCCCACGGCCATGCGGCAAGCCATTATGTTCAGTCAAAAGTCTTTAGTGGTCTGTATGGCAAGCATAAGGATATGGCCCTGTCCATGGAACAGTTTGAGCGCAGTGCCCAGCCGGTTGTGAACGAGTATCTGGCCGGGGAAATTGGCGAGGAAACTTTGGTTCATGACGGCAAGGCGTGGGAGCATTACCGGTCCAGCTATCGGCCCATGGTCGAATTTGCCCGCCGCAAGGGGCTGTCAGTTATTGCCGCCGAGGTGCCGGGTAATATGGTGAGCTGTGTCGGTGAAGAAGGTCCGGCCTTTCTGGGTCGCCTGACCGGGGAACCAAGGAAATGGATTGCCAGGGAGCTACATACCGGGGATGGCCCCTATAAGGATCGTTATTTCTCTTTTCTGGCCAAGGCCGCCGGACATAGTGTGGGCGGTAAGGATATGACTGAGGAGGAAAAGGCCACCAAGCGTTTTCGCCGCTTTTCCGCACAGGTCAGTCGGGACGATACCATGGCCGAGAGCATCTATCTGCATATGAAGGCCAATCCGGGCCGGAAAGTCATGCATATCAATGGCAGCTTTCATTCCGCGGCCCTTCTGGGCACGCCGGAGCGGTTGAAAATGCTAAACCCGGATCTGACAATGGCAAATATCCATCCGGTCATGGTTGATGATCCTGAACGTCCCAGTTTTGAGGCGGATTTGGTGGGGGAAGGGCAATATCTGTTGCTGATTTATCCCACACCGAAAAGATTTGTCAAAATGTCTAACGTGAGTGCTTTTATCAAGCGTACAAAGAAGAAAATCGACGAAAATCGTTGCGCCTATTAATGGGTCAAACAGGTTTGATATTGCGCTGGCTTTTTCGTTTTTTAACCATCTTGCGGATCAGGTTTTCCGGAACGCCGGGGCGGCTCCAGGGGCAGACGGCAAGGCAGATGGCACAGCCCATATTTTCATTAAAAAAAGGCAGACATTTGTCAAAATTCACATACCATTTTGTGACCCCGCGTACCATCTGCTTGGCAGAACTGAGCGCGTTCGGCGGGCAGGCGTTTTCACAGGCCTTGCATTTCATGCAAAAGTCATCCACATGAAAGGCGTCCGCTTCGTCCATAACAAGGGGTAAATCAGTCACCACGGCGGCCAGCCGCAGGGTTGATCCAAAATGCCGGTTGATAACGGAACCATGCTTGCCCAGCTCTCCAAAGCCACAGGCAAGGGCCGGGGGAATGAGGAGGATAGGTACATTGCCGGACCCACCAAAAGAGGTGGCCTCCCAGCCCTGCGTATGAATCCATCCGGTCAAGGCCCTTGACACCCGATGTCCCCGGTCATATTGGCTGATGACTTCGACCGCTGCCTGGATGTCCGGAGCGGTTTTTAATTTCTCATAGTCCATGGCAACGGCTATCATGATTACGGTCTTTTGCGGCACATCAAAGGTTTCAATAACCCATTCGGGGCGCATTCTGGTGACACCAACAATATCGGCACCGTTTTCCTTGCCAATCTCCTTGATCAGGTCTGTCCATTCTGCGGCGGGTCTTTTCTGCTGGATTGGGGCAACCGGGGGGATTTCCATGGCCATTGTTTCGGCCCGGTGACGCTGGGCGGCCTTCATGCGCTCATCGTCGGGGACCTGTGCATAAAACCACGTCATCAGCGGCCCGAAAGGGGTCAGTTCAGGCGTCTGCCAGTAAATTGGTGATGATCGCCGAACCTCTGTTTCCCCCAGACCATTTATATCATTGCCTGAAACATCCGGCATCAAGGCCATCTGTTCCGGGTTCGGTATAAATTCTGCTTTTGGGTTTTTGGCCATATTTCCTTCCTGTAGGGGTGAGTTTACGCCTTGGCAAGTTATAAATCAACTAATGGCGGGTATATGAGGGTTGATAATGGCGGGCTATTACTTTTAAGTCAGGTTTTTTGTTTTTTATTAACCCAAAATGGTTATTATCTGATAGATTGTATTGGATTGGCTTTATTCTATTTAGTTCAGCATATGTTCAAAGGTGCGTAAAAATTGAATGACCGTATTTTAACAGCATTAGACCCGCAAAGTTTCACATCAGATAAACAGCGTGATTTATATGCCTATTGGTTAAAGATTAAAGGCGACCTTGTGATGCCGTGCCGCAAGGATTTAAATCCAATGGACATACCGCATTTATTGTCTGCGATATGGATGGCGGATGTGGTCGACGGCGACGATGTGAATTTCAAGGTGCGTTTGTTCGGTACTGATCTGGTGCGGGCCTTTAATCGCGAAGGCACAAGCATGGAACTGGACCAGTTTTCTTTTACCGGGGATATTATTGAACGCTTTACCAATCTGGTTCAAACCAGACAGCCCTATTATCTTGAATGTGAATTCCCCATAGAGTCCGATGATTTCAAATATTATTCTACGCTGACTTTGCCCATGTCCAGTGATAATGAGAATGTTGACATTATTATATCCGCCCTGGATTTCTACGAATAATTCAGGCGTACACCATCCCGAGCAGAATAACCCCCAATATCACCCGGTAAATGACAAAGGGTTTCATGCTGGATTTTTCCAACCATTTCATCAGCCCTGCAATGGCCAGTAATGCCATGGCAAAAGATAGGCCCGCGCCCAGAAATATATCTGCGCCCAGGGCCACATCCTCACTTTTGGCGAGCTTTAATCCCTCGATAGCCCCCGCTGCCAGAATGGTCGGGATGGACATGAGCATGGAAAAACGGGCGGCTTCCGTACGGCTGAAGCCCAGACCTCGGGCCGCTGTCATGGTAATGCCGGACCGGCTGACACCGGGAATGATGGCCAGAACCTGAGCAAAGCCGATGAGGATGGCCTGACCATAACGCAGGTCGGATATTTTACGGGAAACTTCAGATTTCTCATCCAGTATATAGAGCAGAATACCGAAAATAATGCTGGTCCAGCCTATGATTTCCAGCGTACGCCAGGCCTCGTTCCACCCCATACTTGACACCAGACCGCCGATGATGACCACCGGAATGGTGGACAGGACAATGGCGATCATCAGCCGCCTGTCCGTCTGGTCCGGGTTTTTGTTAAAGGTAATCATTTGCCAGAAAGCGACCATCATGCGCATCACATCAGCCCGGAAATAGACTATAACCGCCATCAGGGTGCCCACATGAACTCCCACATCCATCATTAAGCCCTGATCCGGCCAATCGGCTAGCACAGGCACCAGAATTAGATGGGCCGATGAACTGATGGGCAGAAATTCGGTAATCCCCTGAACAATGGCGAGGATGATGATTTGCAATAACGTCACGGCGGCCTCTTGTGATTATTTTCTTTTTTGACTGTCCCGGTCACGTCGTCTGTGTTTCATGAGTCCGGTAAGTCCCAAGAATATAAGGCTTATGGCCGCCAAGTCCATAAGATAAGGGCCCCATGACCCTAAAATATGTCCGGAATGAAGGTCAAGGATCAGGCGGGACAGGGGAACGCCCTGTCCCTGAAAATCCAGCATGATCTTTTCCGTGATCTGTTTGGGGGCCTTTTGCGCCTTTGAGCCGTGGATCAGACCGCTTGGGACCGGGGTCCATGACATATAATCATCGGGAGAGGTAAAATTGCCGCCGGGTGTTTCTATCTGGGCCAGACCGTTTTCTGACGGGCCAATTGCGGTTATTGAGCCGGGCAGGGATGTGCTGTCCAGACGCTCCACAAGGGTGCCATCGGGCTGATACAGGGTAAGGCTGTTGCTTGCGGCCACAAGGACTAGGCCATCTGCGAAGGTTCCGCCAATCAGGCGGTCAGTATTTTGATCAATCAGGATGCCATCCAGATAGAGCCGGCCCTCAAGCCATGCCAGCCAGCTGTCACCGGCCTTGAAATAGACCGGTTCCTCTGTTGGGGTCATGCCGTATAGGGCCGTTACCAGGCTGTTCTTGACCGTGATTTGGGTGAGGCCAAGCTTTTCGGTCCGGTTCAGGATCAGGCCGGTGATGCTCAGGATAAAGACAAGCAATATGGAGCTATAACCAACCCATCGGTGCCAGCGCCGGATGGTTTTTTGCATTATCCGGTTATTATTTTTCTTTTGACGGGTCATCTTTTTCCATAAGCTTGCTATTTAAATAGAGGGCCAGCCGACTGGCCTTTTTCATGGCGTTGGAGGACATGGTGGCACCGGAAATACCGTTGACAGGTTTGGACAGGCGTAATTTTTTGGTAAGAGCCATGTCCTTAAACTGATTTTTAAAAGCCGGAAAACGGATTTCCGATCCCCGGCCTTCCCGAAATGTCAGGACGGTCAGATCAATGATTCTGCCCTCCTCTATGGTGATGCCGGTGGTGATGGGCATGGTTCTGCCCACCACATTTAAAATCCATACGGTACGATTGCCCCGCCGGTAATAACGATAGCGCAGGGGAAAGATTTTTTTCCGCAGTATTTTTATAATCTGTGGCTTTAAATCTCTCGTCACCCATATGATGCCCGGCTTGTCCGGCCTCGCCCCCAAGGCCGCCACAATATAGTCAGTGGCTTTCAGGTAGGTTTCTTCTATGGCCGTTACCTTTGCCATTGCCGGTGACAGAAACAGGACCATGAAAAATATGGATATGAACAATCGTCTCATTATAAACTGGTCCTAGAATTGTAACCCAAGCCCTAGATTAACCCGATTATCTTCCTGAAGGCTATTGGCGAAATTGTCAATCTGATAATCCAGCTTCAGTATAACATTCTCGTGAGGCCAATAGCTGACGCCGATGGTGGTTTGGCGAAAGCTGCTGTTTATGTTGTCGCCGGCCTCGTTATCCCACAGGCTGTAACGGGCAAAGAAACCGATGGCGTTATTTTCATCCAGCGCGATTTTGTAAGACGGCTCCACATACCAGCCGCGCTGTATATTCCGGCCAAGGATCCGCGCCGTATCGGCCTGAACGTTCCACTGGGCATAGAGGGCGCGAAGACCGAAAGACGTGTTTTCACTCACCGCGCGGTTGATTTCGGTATTGATCTCAAACAGGGTCGCTGTGGCTTTTTCGTCCAGGCCGCCGCTCTGGGTGATGTCACCCTGATATTGGAAACTGGCGGCAATTTTTACCCCGGGCAGGCCCTGCCATTTCACCCGCGTTGTGACGGCAGTGTTTTTCCACGGCGCGTTGCCGACCTGCTGGCGGCCTTTGCGTATTTTATAGCCATAGCCAGTGGTGTCCAATCCGGAATGCATCATGACATCATAGCTGAAACTGTCACTCAGATTACCGCTTAGCATCACGCCGGCTTCACGCCATGTGGTCGGGATGATGTTGTTTTCCACTTTATTACGCTCCACGCCGTAAAATGTCGCTGGTTCATGGGTTTCATTTATGATGCCCACGGGGACAAGCTGCATGCCGACACTGGCCCGGGTGCGTTCAGTCAGGTCAAACTCCATGAAGGCCTGTTCCATTTCAACGGCCCCGACCTGACCACTGCCGGATATGGCATGTTCTACCTCCAGTTCGCTGTAAAAACGGATTTTATCGCTGAATTCATGACCCAGAAATACAACAAAGCGATGCTGATCGATCTGGTCCTTCTTGCCACCGTTATAATGAAGTTCGGCATAACCGCCAACGGTTGTTGCACCAGAGTTGCCATGGGAACTATCCATACCGCCCGAGAGGGCCACCTGATCCAGTATCTCGCCCGTGGCCTCAACCTTTTTTTCGGTTTCAGCCACTTTTTCAGTGGTGATGCCGATAAGGGCTTCCAGTTTCTTAATCTGTTCCTGTTGCTGCAATATCATTTGCCACATTTCAGCCTGGGTCGGCATGTCTGTGGCAGGGGTGGTTTGGGCCAAAGCTGTTGAAGCTGAAAGGGCAAAGGCGAGGCTCAGGATTAAGGGTGTATTCTTATAGGTCATAGGATATACTCTATTTTAATTTCCATTACTAATAATCATTCTTAATATTATTAACTGAAGATTGTCTATCATAAATGATTTGCATTATCAATATTAAAAAGCTTAATATTGTGACAAGTATCATTCAATGAATTAATGTCGGTATTTATGAAACGCAGAAGACTTATCAAATTAATGGCGGCCAGTGGTCTGGGGGGGCTTATGTCCTTTGATGTGCAGGCTTTTGACAGACAGCCTGAGCCTGAATTATATGAGTGGCATGGCTTTGCTCTGGGCGCGGAAGTATCTCTGCAACTTTACCATACGGATGGTGGTGACGCCCGGCGGATCATTCAAAATGCGGTGAAAATTATTGATGATATGGAGGGGTTGTTCAGCCTGTACCGGCAGGATTCGGTTCTGTCACGCCTTAACCGATTGGGTGCCATTGATAACCCGCCTGCAGATTTTATTGATCTGTTACAGACAAGCCATCGGATTAGCAGGATGACGTCCGGCGCTTTTGATGTGACGGTTCAGCCTCTCTGGCAATTTTATAAGGCCTATTTCTCATCGCCGAACCGTGAAAAACCGCCCTTGCCAAATGCCCTGCGGGCCTTGCAGGATAAAATCGGCTATGACAAGCTCCATATATCACGGGCCAGGGTAGCTTTTGACCATACCGGGATGGCTGTGACCCTGAATGGTATTGCCCAGGGCTATGCAACAGACCGGGTGGCGGATTATCTGAAGAGCGAAGGCATGACGTCAGTTCTGGTGGATATAGGTGAATATCGGGCGTTGGGACCACAGGCGGATCAGACGCCCTGGCGCATCGGCCTGATGGACCCGGTGAGAACGGGGCAATTTTCAGATATACTTGAGATCACGAACGGGGCCGTGGCCACCTCATCGGGACAGGGTGATGCTTTTGATGAGCGCGGCATTTATCATCACCTGTTTGATCCTCATAGTGGCAAGAGCGCCAACCGTTATCTGTCGGTAACTGTTATGGCACCGGAGACCACTTTGGCAGATGCCTTGTCCACGGCTTTTTCTGCCATGCCTGCGGCGGCGATAAAAGACTGCCTGAAAGACCTGCCTCTGGTAAATGCCCGGTTGACCGACAAGGCCGGGGCTGTGATAATGGTCTGATTATTCTTTACGGGTTTTTCCATGGCGCAGAAATCAGGCGGAAATTTTTCAGTATTTTTAGATAATAACTGTTCGGCGCAGCGGGGCGCACCGTCCTATTTATTTCAGAATCCCGCCCATATGGTTGTCGCCAGAAAATCAGGCGAGATTGCGGCGGCTTTTGATCAGGTCAGGGATTATCTGGCGGCGGGTTATTATGTGGCGGGCTGGATCAGCTATGAAACCGGCCTGTTTATGGAGGGGCGTCTTGCCATGTTGGGGCAGGAAACCAATCAAGTACCGTTTTTATCTTTTGGCATTTATGACAAGCGCCAAAAAATGACCTCTGAGGAAAGTGAGGATCATTGGGCCGAAAAATCGGCGGCGGGCTATGCCATAGAAAATATGCGGCTGAATATTACGCGTGCGGACTATGCGGCGGCCTTTGATAAGATTCAGGACTATCTGACGGCAGGGGATGTTTATCAGGTTAATTTTACCCTGAAAGCCCTGTTTGACTTTTCCGGCAATGCGGAGGCCTGCTTTGCGGCCTTGAGAAAGGCGCAGCGGGTTGAATATGGCGCGGTGATACAGTCCGATGACTTGTCTGTATTGTCCCTCAGCCCGGAGCTTTTTTTCCGCAAAGACGGACAGAATATCATTACCCGGCCCATGAAGGGCACCTGCGGACGGGGGCGGACGCTGGCGGAGGATGGCGGAAAAGCAGACTTCATGCAACAAGATGACAAGAGCCGGGCCGAGAATCTGATGATTGTTGATCTTCTGCGCAATGATCTTGCCAAAATATCTGAGCCGGCATCGGTAAAGCTGAAAAGCCTGTATGATGTGGAGAAATACAGTACCCTGTTTCAGATGACTTCTACCATAGAGGCCAAAGTGCCAGGCGGAGCGGATATGGTGGATTTGATCAAGGCTTTGTTCCCTTGTGGCTCTGTTACCGGCGCCCCGAAAATCCGGGCCATGGAAATTATTTCAGAGCTGGAGCAAAGCCCGCGCGGCATATATACCGGGGCCATAGGCTATATGGGGCCGGACGGGGAATGTTGTTTCAGTGTGCCCATACGCACGCTAACCCTTGACAAGGATGGCCGGGGCGAGATGGGTATCGGCAGTGCCATTGTGGCGGATTCAGACGTGCAGTCGGAATATGATGAATGCCTGTTAAAGGCAGATTTCGCGGTCAGACCCTTCCGGGACTTCCATCTGATCGAAAGTCTGCGTTGGGACAAGGAAGGCTTTCACCTTCTTGACCGGCATATGGAACGGCTTTTGTCTTCGGCGGAATATTTTGATTTTGCCTATGATCAAGAGGCCATATTAAATGACCTGAGTGACCATGCGCAGTATCTTGATCCCCGGAAAATCTGGAAGGTCCGTTTGTTGCTATCCCTGTCCGGCCAAATTTCCATAACCTCTGCCCCTGTTGAGGAGAGCGGGGCGGGTAAGGTCATTACCCTGTCCCGGAAAGTTATGGATAGCCGGAATGTGATGCTCTTTCACAAAACTACTGACCGGACGTTGTATGATCAGGAATTAAAGCACCACAGGCATGAATATGACAGCTATGATGTGATTTTCATTAACGAAAAAGATGAGGTTACCGAGGGGGCCTTTAACAATATCTTCGTCAAGCAGGGAGATAGTCTCTATACCCCGCCCGTTGAATGTGGTTTGCTCGGCGGCATATTGCGCCAGTCATTGATGGCGGATGGCGTTAAACTTCAGGAAAAAATTCTGACCGTCCCCGACCTGCAACAGGCGGACCATATCTATATGGGCAACAGTGTTCGGGGGTTGGTAGAGGTTATTTTTTTAGCACATAACATCCCTGACCCGCCTGGGTGAGCTGTGCGCAGAGTTCATTGGCCGACGCTCTGTCCTTAAACGGGCTGAGCTGCAGGCGGTAATAGATGCCTTTTTCACCGAGGTCGGCAAACTCTACGGTTCCCTTATGATCGCCGATAATATCTGCGAATTTCTGCTGTAGGTCGTCCAGTGTTTTTTGCGCCACTTCTTCGGCCCGAAAGGAACCCAACTGAATGCGGTAGTTATCCTCATCTGTTGTTATATCACCCGTTTGCTCTGGCGCAGTGGTCTCCACCTTTGGGGTCGCAGGAGGGGTAATTTCGGCCATTGCCGGCGCCGCCGGTTCCGGTTGCTTGACCATCAACCCCACATCATCGGGGGATAATTGCCGGGAAATCATGGCTGGAATAAGCTTTTTCGCCTTTTCAATTTCTTCTGATGTCATGACGCCGCGCAGCTTGTTAAGGGAGGTTTTCGCATTGCCGAGACCGCGTTGGGCCGACAATGCGATCCAAGCATAGGCCTTGAGCGGGTCTTTGTCCACGCCCTGGCCATTGTAATACATGGTGCCGGTCATGAGCTGTGATCTGGGGTCGCCGTTCCGGGCCGCTTTCAGAAGCCAGTTATGGGCTTTGATATAGTCAACTTGCCCCAGGCGGCCAAAATAATAGAGAGTTCCCAGATTCCGCTGTGCGCCCACATGGCCCTTTTCCGCCGCCCGCAGATAATATTCCTGGGCTATGGTATAATCCTTCTCAACCCCGCGCCCCATACGGGATAGCTGGCCCAGATTATATAGGGCATTTGGGTTGCCAAGCGCCGCATAGGGCAGCCATTCCATGCGCGCCTTCTGATAATCGCCCTTTTCATAGGCATAGACACCGTCCGCAACTGTGGCCATTGCCGGAAGGGTCGTCAGTGACAGGCCGCTCCACAGTATAATCATGAAGAAAAAGCTCCTTCTGAGGGCAGGATATGTCATTTTTATCGTTCCTTCCAGCTATGGGTTGGCGTGTTTGAACCAGAAATATTGCTTAATATAGTGAAAATTTTATGAATAATCCATTGATTATCAAAGTGTTAGAAAAGAAAAATGCTGATCTGCTTTACAATTTCTTAAGACCTGAGCGCCATAATCATACCGTAATCATAATGCCTGTGGATTTTAAAGTTGGGAATCGGGGCATTTTTTGTAAATTGAACAAGGTTGAAATTTATGCGTGTATTGGCATTTACCTCACAAAAAGGTGGATCGGGGAAAACGACGCTAAGCGGCCATATCGCGGTCCAGGCCGAATTGGCTGATGCAGGTCCGGTGGTCCTGATAGACACAGACCCACAGGGAAGCCTTACGGAATGGTGGAATGAGCGGGAAGCACCTTCACCGGCTTTTGCCCAGTCCAATGTCTCGCGCCTGATGACCGATCTGGATGAATTGCGGGCGCAGGGGTTTAAACTGGCGATCATAGATACGCCCCCGGCGATCACGCTGGCTATTCAGAGCGTTATTGCGGTCGCGGATTTGATTGTTATCCCTACAAGGCCAAGCCCCCATGACCTTCGGGCCGCTGGCGGCACCGTTGAATTGGCTGACCGGAGCGATAAACCCTTTATGTTTGTGGTCAACGGGGCGACACCGCGCGCCCGGATTACGTCCGATGCCGCTATTGCGCTTTCGCAACATGGAACCGTGGCGCCGATTACCCTTCACCACAGAACAGAATATGCCTCATCCATGATTGATGGCAGAACGGTTATGGAAGTAAACCCCAATGGGAAATCAGCCAGAGAGGTTGAGGATCTGTGGGATTATATCAATGACCGGCTTGAGAAGAATTTCAGACGGACAGTTTTCCAGCATCAGGCAACGCAGGTAAAAGGCACGCACCCGCGTAGTGGTTTTGGTCGCAAACAAGTACAGGCTTAAAAGATTATGACAAAAGACAAAAATGTAAAACAGGTTTCCCGCCTTACAGGGGCGCTACTGGCCAGAAAAGGATCAGCAGCCCCGACATCGGCCTCGGCCTTTATGAATCAACAGGCTTTTGATCGTTTCGCGGCCCCGGCTCCCGGCGGGGATGCCACAACGTCATTGGATGACACTATTGAAACGGTTAAAGAACTTGCAGGTCGTCGAAATAATACTAGCCAGAAAGAAAAAAAATCCAGACAGAAAAAATCTGTCACCAGAGGGAAGGTTTCGGCCAGAAAATCACAATCCGGTAAATCGTCTATAGAGCTTGCGGAAAGAAAGCGCATTGCCATGACCTTGCGTATGGTTGAGGAGGATCATCTTAAATTACGGATATTCTCTGCCCATACCCGCAAAAGCTGTCAAACAATACTCAGTGAAGCCCTGGATATATATCTGGATGAAAACAGCGATCAGGTCGCTGAACTGAATATTGCAACTCAAAATGGATAGGCAAGCACCGTGAAAGCGGAATGCCCTATGAACGGAGTGTAAGATGATAAAGAGTGATAATAAAACGACACAGAAAATGCCGCGTAAGAAATACGCTGTGACCATGACACGGATGCTGGCCTCGGTCGCGGTGCCGTTGTTTCTGGTGGCCTGTTCCAACGGACCCGATTATAAAACCTCCAGCTATGAAAGCTCCAGCAGTAAAACGCTGCAGGCGGCATCAGCCTCAGCCCCGGTGAGCAGTTTTCTGGCCCTTGCCAATGAAATGGCGGCGCAGGGCGATCATAATGCAGCCATCCCGCTTTACCGCCGGGCGATGAAATATTATTCTTTTGCCTCAGAGCCGTTGGTTGGACTTGGCGACAGCTTGCGGGCCATTGGTCAATATCAACAGGCGGAAGAAGCCTATAAAGATGCCCTGTCCCGGGATGAACAAAATCCCCGCGCTCTGCGTGGCCTTGGCAAAACTTTCATATCTCTTAACCGCCCGACAATGGCCGTGCCCATACTTCGGGATGCGGTTTCCATTAATCCGCGCGATGTGGAGGCTATCAGCAGCCTTGCCGTGGCTTTGGAATTGCAGGGCAATGGCCGGGCCGCGATGGAGGTCTATAAGGATGGTCTGGAGATTGAACCGGATAACCTGAAATTATTGAATAATTACGGCCTGTCACTGGCCTTGCAGGCCCGCTACGGGCAGGCCATAGGGATATTGAAGCTGGCCGCACAGCATAGGGATGCCGATGCCAGCCACCGGCAGAATCTGGCCATGGCCTATGCCCTTGCCGGGGATGAGGTTATGTCTGCCCGCCTGTTGTCTATTGATAACGGCCCGGACCTGACCAATGAAAATCTTGGTTATTTTCGGATTTTGGCCAGCCTTCCGGCGGATGAACGGTTTAATGCGGTTGTGCGCCAGTCCACCAACCCCAAAACCGATACCGCTGAGGTCGCCAATGAAATCTTTGAAGATAATAGCCGGGTAAAGAATATTACTGTGGCCCGCCTTGTGGAGGTGCCGCCGGAGCCCATGGCCGTTGTTGAGCCGGAACCGGAAGAAGAAAATATCCCGCCGCTACTTGGCCCGCAAGGCTGGGCCTTGCAGATCGCGGCTTACCGCAAGAAATCTGAATTGATGCCCGGATGGGAAAAGCTGAAAAAGAAATATTTCGATATTATTGGTGATCTGGAACCCCGCCGGTCAGAAGTTGACCTTGGGGAAGCCAAGTTTGCAGGTGGACCCCATGGCTTTTATTATCGTCTGAATGCGGGGCCGTTGACCAGCTTGAAGGAAGCGCAGGACGCCTGCAAGGAAATCAGGCAGCAGGGGACCGATTGCTGGGTACGTATTCCGGAAATGGCCGAGGGTACTGTGCCGGATGAGGATGTCGAAAAAGCCGAAGAATTTCGCCGGAAGGTTTATTCTGAAAGGGCAGAAAAAGCACCGGACGGTGGTGTATAATAATATTTAATGATTATATGGGTATGGGGCCGTTCATACGTTATGAGGCGGCCCCTTTGTATAAGAAAGTTGGGCGATTATGACTGAAATTCAACACCAATATGAGGGCAAGAAGAACATGAAAAGGATGATTATCACCCTGTCCATGGTTCTTGCATTTGCTTTGATTGTCGGCATTTTCCTGCCAGAAAATACCGTGACAGCCCAGTCTGAGGCTACGGAGAAATATGCCTCACTCAGCGAGTGACATTTGATACGGCCTAGGCCGCGTGGCTGGATTGGGATGCCGAGGTCAATATGGCATAGATGGCCCCTGCGCCTTCGGAGCCACGTAATTTCTCGCAAGTTGATTTGTCTCTGAGCGTTCGCGATACTTTCGCCAGCGCCTTCAGATGATCGGCCCCCGCCGTTTCCGGGACCAGAAGCAGGAATATCAGATCAACGGGCTGATCATCCAGTGATTCAAAATCAACCGGCTGGTCAAGGCGGGCAAATAGTCCGTAAGGGCGGTCAAGGTTGGGGAACTTGCCGTGAGGGATGGCGACACCAAGCCCCACGCCGGTTGTCCCCAACCGTTCCCGTTCAAGCAACACATCAAGAATATCATGATGGGCCTGCGGGATGATTTTCTCCGCGTAACATGCCAATTCCTGCAAGGTCTGTTTCTTGCTGGTGGCTTTTAAATCCGGAATGATAGTATCCAGATCAATCAGGTCAGTAATTTCCATACGGACTATTTTCTGTTGTTAATCCACTTTCGGTCTGTGTTAATCCAGTTTTGGATCAATCCAGCCTATATTTCCATCGCTCCGCCGATAGACTACATTCAGCCCGCCGTGAGCGCTGTTGCGGAACATGAGGGTTTGTAGTTCCCCAAGGTCCAGCCGCATAACCGCATCACTGACGGATACTTCCGGAATATCAAGCTGCATTTCTGCGATAATTGCCGGTTGCAGGTTTTCATTGGCTTCTTCAGCGGCTTCCGGTTCTGCTTTAAAGACATTATATTGTGCCGCATGAGCCCGCGCTTCGTTCGGGCGTTCCTTATGGTGATTTGTCAGCCGTCTTTTATAGCGGCGCAGACGTTTTTCCATTTTTTCTGCGGCGGCATCAAAGGCCGCATAAACATCTTTTTCTTCGGCATGGGTTTGTAAATATACGCCGTGTCCCAAGTGAACATTGCAATCCGCACGGTGCAAATGGGCATTTTTCGACATCGTCACAGTTCCATCGATTGAATCGATTGTGTGTTCAAAATATTTATCGACTATGCCGTCGATATGACCTTCAACATATGACTTCAGACTTTCGCCAATGTCCATTTGTTTGCCTGTAACGATAATATTCATTTTAACTCGAACCATTCTCAGATAGCTTGTTTTAACGAAAGCCAGAATGATAAAAATACCAGAATTTGTATCAATTATCATCCAAAGCCGGGGAAGTTAGTGTCTGGCTTGAACTTTGTCAAGCCCACGCAATCTTCCGCTTGAAAGGAAAGAATGAATAGATATATTCATGCCTTTCCTTTTTGCTGCTTTCTACAGGGAACGCTATCTGGTTTTTCCCTGAGATATATTTTTCTAGAAAGCGGCATTCTTGATTCTCCGTCGTTGTATAGAGGAGGGGATATTTAAAGCCTCTCTGTATTTGGCGACTGTTCTACGTGCAATATCAATGTCTTCTGACTTGAGGATCGTGACCAGTTTGTCGTCGGACAGAATTTTTTTCGGGCTTTCACCGTCGATCAGGGCCTGTATGGCATGTTTGACAGATTCCGATGAATGGCTTTCGCCGCCTGCCATGGCCGCGATGGCGGTGGTGAAGAAATATTTCATTTCAAAGATGCCGCGATTGGTGGCAATGAATTTGTTGGAGGTCACGCGACTCACCGTACTTTCGTGCATCTCTATGGCATCGGCGATGGTTTTCAAATTCAGAGGTTTGAGGTGCTTGACGCCTCTCTCAAAGAAATTTTCCTGATGTTTGACCAATTCTGCGGAAACTTTCAAAATTGTTCTGGCCCGTTGATCCAGTGCCTTGACCAGCCAGTTTGCCGAGGCCGCACATTCCGCCAGATATTCCTTGTCTTCCTTGCCCTTGGCATGGCTTTTGATTTCTGTGAAATATCGATTGTTAAACAACACCTTTGGCAGGGTTTCGCTGTTAAGTTCCACAAGCCAGGTGCCTTTTGGCCCTTTGCGGATAAAGACATCAGGGATAACGGTCTGGGATATAACAGTGTTAAAGATCATGCCGGGCCGGGGGTTGAGGGCCTGAATCTCCTCAATCATATCTTTTAAATCCTCGACATCGACCATGCACAGGCGCATCAGGGCGTTGTAATCCCGTTTGGCCAGCCGGTCCAGATTATCAAGCAGGGTCTCCATAGCCGGGTCCAGCCGGTCATTATTGCGTTGCTGTATCTTCAGACATTCTTTCAGGTCACGGGAAAAAACACCAACCGGCTCCAATGTCTGGGCAATTTTGATGATCCGTTCGATTTCTTCCACTTCGCAACCAAAGCGTTCGGCAATAAGCTCACTGCTTTCGGACAGATAGCCAGCCTCGTCAAGCATGCCGATCAGAAAGCGGATGATGATCTTGTCATTGGCCTCTTCGGATAACAGATTAAGCTGGGCCAGAAGGTGATCACTTAAGGATATTTCTTCCGTAAGGCGCAGGTCAAAGGCAAAATCGCCGCCATCGAAACTGCCCCCGCCGCCAACCATGGATTTTGAGCTTAAGCCCAGATCACCGCCAGAGGCCGCCGGGGCCACCGCATCAATGGAGCAGTCATTGTTAAAATCATTGGAAAAGTTGGTGTCCAGCGCCGTTTCGGCATTTTGATTCTCGCCGCCGGGGTTATTCAGATAATCATCAGACGTGGCAACAGGCTTCACCTCACTGCTCTCAGGGGCCGCTTCCGCCGCTTTGGTCGCGGGCTGGTTGCTGTCGCCAAGCTCGAGAAGCGGATTTTTCTCAATCTCTTCAGTCACAAAATCCACCAGGTCAATATTGGAATATTGCAACAGCTTGATCGCCTGCTGCAACTGGGGTGTCATGACCAGAGACTGCGATAATTTTAATTCTATTCGTGGCGATAATGCCATATTTAATCTACCCTGCTTTATAAGCTAAAGCTGTCCCCCAAGTATACACGACGAACGTCCTCATTTGCGACAATTTCTTCCGGCGTGCCGGACATTAATACCTGTCCGTCATGAATGATGTAGGCTCTGTCAATGATTTCAAGGGTTTCTCGTACATTATGATCGGTAATCAAAACACCGATCCCCCGGTCTTTCAGATGGGAAACAAGATTGCGAATATCAGAAATGGCGATGGGATCGATTCCCGCAAAAGGCTCATCCAATAAAATAAAGCTGGGCCGGGTGGCCAAAGCGCGGGCGATTTCCACCCGTCTGCGCTCCCCGCCCGACAGGGCAAGGGCCGATGCATGGCGGATATGGGTGATGGAAAATTCGTTCAGCAGGCTTTCGAGCATTTCCTCCCGCACCTTGCGGTCCTTTTCGCAAATTTCAAGTACGGCCCAGATATTTTCCTCCACCGTCATGCCGCGAAAGATAGAGGCCTCCTGCGGCAGGTAACCAATGCCCAGCTGTGCCCGGCGATACATAGGCAGGCAGGTAATATCATGACCGTCCAGCAATATGCGGCCCGCATCCGGCTCAATCAGTCCGATCATGGAATAAAAGCTGGTTGTCTTGCCCGCGCCATTGGGACCGAGCAGGCCGACCACTTCGCCTTTTTCCACTTGCAGGCTGACGCCTTTAAGGACCGGGCGTTTATTAAATGTCTTTTCAACCGCGTCAATGACCAGCCCGCTGCCAAGCTGCGGCGTGGTGGTGGTGGAATCTTTTTGAAGTGGTGATACTTGCGTTTGGTTCATGGCTTCTTTTTATCGTATAAATGTTAACAGACTACTGCAATGCTTATTGTTTTTTCGGCAATGTAAACTGGCCCTTAACCCGTCCGTTACCCTTGGGATCGCTCTCAATGGTGATCAGGCCGTTTTCAAGGTTATACACCAGCCGTTTGCCCTTGATTTCGCCGTCCTTCCGTTTCAAAACTACTTTGCCGCCCAAGGTAATTATCTTGTCCGTGAAATCATAAATGCCCCATGTTGAGTGGATGGTTTCGGTCTTTGTGGTCAGCCGGACACTGCCGGAAGCGTCAATGCGGGTGATGGCGGAGCCGTCTTTCTTGTCGCCCTGATAAAAAACCGTTACCCGGTCTGAATTCAGGGTCAGGTCTTTCTGAGTCACAACAACATTGCCGACAAAAATAACAATATCTTTACGCAGATTTGCTTCCAGCTCATCGGCGCTGATGTCAACGCTCTTGCTTAAATTCACCGGGGCTTTTGTGTCAAGAGCCGTATTGGCGGTAACTTGTGCCACAGCTATCCTGCCGGGCAGGGTCAGCAGGGGGACCAGCAGGAAGACGGTAAATATTTGTCTGATGTTTTTATGCATAACCAAAATTTTGTTCCATCGGTTTTTTTATGAGTTATCGCCGTTATCGGCTTTTGGGGTGTCATCGGCCCCTGCCGGATTATAATGTAGCTTTACGTTATGTTTAAGGCGGACGATTTCCTGATCCACATCCACATGAAATTTATCGGCGCTGAAATTTCCAAATGGCATGGACCCGGTAACGCCATTTTCGCCCGTGGCAATTTTCTCATTGATCAGGAAAAAAGCCTGATTTGTGGCGAGGTTGAAATTATTTTCAGTGACAATGGTTACGGTTCCGTCCAGCGTAACCTCCTGCGCTTCCGCGTCCAGCATACCGCTGGCTGCCTGTATTTTGATGTTGGTGCCGTCTTGCATTTTCATATCGGCCAAAAGGTTTTTCAGATAATAATCCTTGTCATCGTTGCTTTTGCGAAAGGCGGTATCCGCCGAAATATTCACCGGCTGATTATATCTGTCGATACCCACGTAGCGCGGCTTGATCAGCTTGGCATTTTCATCCCGTTCTTCCAGCCGGTCGATGGCCAGTGTAAAGCTGCCCTCTTTGCTGTTAACCACCGGATAGAGAACAAGGGCAACAAGCGTGATCACTGTCAGGACAGGGACGATCTTCTTCAGCCGCGCGATCCGGTCGATTTCTTTTTGCATCTGCGCATAGGTAACCGCCGTATTGGGCAATAAACTGCCGCGCGCGTCGGAGGATGTTGTTTGATTAGGTGACACAGACTAAAGTCCTGTTATCATATTTTTTTAAAAAAGTGTTCTTTATAAACCTAGTGTTTTAACGGCTTATATTCAAGTGTTCCCCCCTAACTATGGGCGAAAATATCCTGATCATTCCAGCCCAGAAGATCAAGGTCCGTGCGGGTGGGTAAAAATTCAAAACAGGACCTGGCCAGATCCCGCCGACCCGCCCTCACCAGCATTACATCCAGCCGCCCGACCAGTTTATGCAGATACAGCACGTCCGAGGCCGCATATTCCAACTGATCCTGCGACAGCTCATCCGCCCCCCAGTCAGAACTTTGTTGTTTTTTGGATATATCCACCCCGATTAATTCCCGGCACAGGTCTTTCAACCCGTGGCGGTCCGTATAGGTGCGCACAAGGCGCGAGGCTATTTTGGTGCAATAGACGGGCCGAACTCTGGCTCCCAGATATTTGTTTAATACCGCCACATCAAAACGGGCGAAATGAAAAATCTTGATCAGATTATGGTCTTCCAGCAGGGCTTTCAGGTTCGGGGCCTTGGTCTGACCCTGGGCAATCTGGACAAGATGGGCGTTGCCGTCACCGCTGGACAGCTGGATCAGGCATAGCCGGTCCCGATGGGGATTAAGCCCCATTGTCTCCGTATCAATGGCCACGGAGCCTGTAAATTTTACGCTATCCGGCAGATCGCCCCGGTGCAATTCTATTGACATATTGTTCCTTTGTATTTGAAGGCTTAACGCACTTTCCTGAATTATATCGTTAAGTGACGGTGACAGGCAACCACTATCGGGATATGGTCTCAAAATAATATTTGACTAAATGGTCAAATTTCAATAGTATTACTTTCAACAGGAGGACATCTATGACCCATAATGCCGGTGAAAAAAGCGCAATTTCAGGTCAGGCCGCATCCGTTTTTTTTGAGGACTTGCATAAGCCGCTGGATGCTTTGAATGTTGTGTCTGAGGCCAGCTATTGTTTATATTGTTATGAGGCGCCCTGTATTCAGGCCTGCCCGACCTCCATTGATATTCCGACTTTCATTCATCAGATCAGAACCGGCAATGTGACCGGCGCGGCTCATACGATTCTGTCGGAGAACATCATGGGCGGCACCTGCGCCCGGGCCTGTCCGACAGAGGTGCTGTGTGAACAGGCCTGTGTCCATAACGCCACCGGGCATAAGGCGGTTGAGATCGGGCTCTTGCAACGCTATGCCACGGATCACCTGATGGCAGAGAATGGCCCTCATCCTTTCAATCGTGCACCAGACAGCGGACGGCATATTGCGGTTGTCGGGGCCGGGCCTGCGGGCCTGTCCTTTGCCCATCGGGCCGCCATGCTGGGCCATAAGGTCAGTGTTTATGAGGCAAAGTCAAAACCCGGCGGGTTGAATGAATATGGTCTTGCCGCCTATAAAATGGTGGCGGATTTTGCGGCGCGCGAAGTTGATTTCCTGCTTGGCATCGGCGGGATAGAGATTTTCTACAACAAGGGGTTGGGCAAGTCCCTGACAGTGGAAGACTTGCAGAAACAACATGATGCTGTTTTCATAGGGATCGGCCTCGGGACGGCTAACGGCCTTGGTCTTGAGGGCGAGGATAAGGACGGCATTCTTGATGCCATTGATTTTATCGTGAACATTCGGCAAACAGATGATCTGTCCCGGATAAAATTGGGGCAGGATGTCATTGTTATCGGCGGCGGCAATACGGCCATTGATGCGGCGGTTCAGGCCAAAAAGCTGGGGGCTGGCAATGTGACACTGGCCTATCGGCGCGGGGCAGACCAAATGGGAGCCACAGAATTTGAGGTGGAGCTTGCCCGTAAATGCGGGGTGATGGTGCGGCTCTGGTCAAAGCCTGTGGCCATACAGGGGGCGGATGTGGTTTCCGGCGTTACCTTTGAGCAGACAAAGCTTACAGGAGGCAAGCTTGTCGGCACCGGGGAAACCTATGATGTTCCCTGCGATATGCTTCTGAAGGCGATCGGGCAAAAGCTTGACTCGGCCAACCTGTCCGGGCTGGATATGGACGGCGACAAATTGAAAATTTCAGACAGTTATCAAACCTCCCGGACCGGCGTATTTGCAGGCGGTGATTGCGTGCATAGCGGCGAAGACCTGACGGTACAATCGGTTGAGGATGGTAAGCAGGCGGCCATAGCCGTGGATGCCTGGTTAAAGAACAGTAAGGGAGCTTGATATGGCTGATTTGAGATGTACCATCGCCGGGATTGAAAGCATCAATCCTTTCTGGCTGGCCTCGGCCCCGCCCACCGATAAATATATCAATGTGGTTCGCGCTTTTGAGGCCGGATGGGGCGGCGTGGTCTGGAAGACCCTGGGCGAAGACCCGCCGGTGATTAACATGTCCAGCCGCTACGGCGCCCATATGAACAGCAGCCGTGATGTCATCGGCATTAATAATATTGAACTTATCTCCGACCGTCCGCTGGACGTTAATCTGCGCGAAATTGAACAGGTGCGCAAAGAATGGCCCGACCGGGTGATCATTGGCTCCATGATGGCGCAGATTGACGAAAGATCGTGGAAAGAGCTTGCCATAAAAATTGCCAATTCCGGCGTTCACGGGATTGAACTTAATCTTGGCTGTCCCCATGGCATGTGCGAGCGGGGCATGGGGTCTTCCATTGGACAGGTGCCGGAAATGATCGAACAGACCACCCGCTGGGTCCGCGAGGCGGTGGATATTCCGGTCTTTACCAAGCTGACCCCCAATATCACCAATATATTATGGGCGGCGGAGGCGGCCAAGGCCGGGGGCGCTCATGCGGTGTCCCTGATCAATACGGTAAATTCGGTGATTTCCGTTGATCTGGACGCCATGGCACCGACCCCGATAGTGGATGGCAAGGGTAGCCACGGCGGCTATTGCGGGGCGGCGGTCAAACCTATCGCGCTCCATATGGTGGCGGAGATTGCCCGTAACCCGGAAACCAGAGATATTGATATTTCAGCCATTGGCGGCATTGAAAACTGGCGCGATGCGGCGGAATTTATTTCTCTTGGGGCAAATGCGTTACAGGTCTGTACCGCCGCTATGCTTTACGGGTTCCGCATTGTTGATGATATGATCCTCGGCCTGTCCGGTTTCATGGATGCCAAGGGCTATAAGACTATTGAGGATTTTCGCGGTCTGGCCATGAAAAATACCGTGGACTGGAACGAATTAAACATAAATTTCGACACCAAGGCGGTCATTGATCAGGAAGCCTGCATAGAATGTGGCCGCTGTCATATTGCCTGTGAGGATACGTCCCATCAGGCGATCAGCTTTGAGGTGGCGGCGGACGGTAAACGCCGCTTTACGGTGGTGGATGAGGACTGTGTGGGCTGTAATCTTTGTGCTATTATATGTCCGGTGCCGGATTGTATTGAAATGACGCCGGTCAAGAATGACCTGCCGTATCTCACATGGCCGCACCATCCTAAAAACCCTATGGGAGATACCTCATGACCCTGCGCCCAAATGATCTTAATGCCTATTGGATGCCCTTTACCGCCAATCGGCAGTTTAAAGCCAATCCCCGGATGATTGTCGGTGCCGATGGCATGTATTTCAAAACCTCTGACGGGCGCGATGTTCTGGACGGTATTGCCGGTCTGTGGTGCTGTAATGCCGGCCACAATCGTCCGCGCATTGTGGAGGCTATAAGCAAACAGGTAGGCGAGCTGGATTATGCCCCGGCTTTTCAGATGGGCCATCCCAAACAATTTGAACTGGCGAGCCGTCTGGCATCGATGATGCCCGGCGACCTGAACCGGGTATTTTTTACCAACAGCGGTTCTGAATCTGTTGAGACCGCCCTTAAAATGGCGCTTGCCTATCATCGCGTCCGGGGGGAAGGTCACCGCACCCGCCTGATTGGCCGGGAAAAGGGCTATCACGGGGTCAATTTCGGCGGTATGTCCGTGGGCGGTATGCCCGCCAACCGCAAGATGTTTGGCACATTGGTGGCGGGGGTTGATCACTTGCGCCATACGCATGGTGTTGCGGGTAATCTGTTCGCCAGGGGTCAGCCGGAGAATGGGGCCGAGCTTGCCGATGATCTGGAACGCTTATGTCAATTGCATGACCCGTCCACCATTGCGGCGGTGATTGTGGAACCGCTGGCCGGCTCCGCAGGGGTTATCCTGCCACCGAAAGGCTATCTGGAACGGTTGCGCAAGATATGTGATACCCACGGTATTCTGCTGATCTTTGATGAGGTCATCACCGGTTTTGGCCGCTTGGGCACGCCGTTCGCAGTCGATAAATTCGGTGTGGAGCCGGATATTGTGACCACGGCCAAGGGGCTGACCAACGGGGTTATTCCCATGGGCGCGGTCTTCGTTCAGGACAAGATTTACGAGGCTTTTATGGACGGGCCGGAAAATATGGTGGAATTTTTCCACGGTTATACTTTTTCCGGTAATCCCATGGCCTGCGCGGCGGCCCTCGGCACCCTTGATACCTATCAGGAAGACGGTTTGCTGACCCGCGCCACTGACCTGTCCGATTACTGGGAACAGGCGGTTCATTCCTTGCGCGGCCTGCCCCATGTGATTGACCTGCGCAATATGGGCTTTATCGCGGGAATAGAGCTGGAACCTTATCCCGGAAAGCCGACAAAACGGGCTTTTGAGGCGTTCCTGAAAGCCTATGAGATGGGGCTTCTTATCCGCACAACCGGCGATACCATTGCCCTGTCACCGCCGCTTATCATTGAAAAAACGCATATTGACTTTGCCTTTGAGACCTTGGCAACCATCATCAGGAATCTGGAATGACCATTATCGAACATATCATCGGCGGGCAAAATGCCCCCGGCGCAAGTGGCAAGACACAAGCGGTCTATAACCCGGCAACGGGGGAGGCCATTCATCAGGTGGTTTTGGGGGCTGAGGCCGAAATCAATGCCGCCGTTCGCGCCGCCAAAGACGCTTTTCCCGCATGGTCCGGAACCTCGCCTGCCAAACGGGCCGGGGTTATGTTTGCCCTCAGAGGGGTTATGGGCCGCCGGGCGGATGAGATCGCCCGCACTATAAGTGCCGAACATGGCAAGACCCATGATGACGCGCTGGGCGAAGTGGCAAGGGCGTTGGAGGTGGTCGAATATGCTTGCGGTATCCCCGACAAGCTGAAGGGGGATTTCAGCCGTGAGGTTGGCCCCGGTATTGATACTTGCGCCGAGCGGCAGGCTTTGGGTGTTGTGGCGGGTATCACGCCGTTTAATTTCCCGGCCATGGTGCCCCTGTGGATGATTCCCATGGCGCTGGCCTGCGGTAATACTTTTGTCCTCAAACCGTCCGAGCGCGATCCGTCAAGTGCCAATCTGATTTATGACCTGTTTCGGGAAGCCGGGCTTCCGGACGGGGTCTTGAATGTGGTACACGGCGGCAAGGATGCCGTTGACGCGGTCATCGCCCATCCTGATATTCAGGCCATCAGCTTTGTTGGCTCCACCCCCATCGCCCATTATATCTATAGCAATGGCTGCGCGGCGGGCAAGAGGGTTCAGGCTTTGGGCGGGGCGAAAAATCATATGATCATCCTGCCCGATGCCGATATTGATCAAGCCGCTGATGCCCTGATGGGGGCCGGGTTTGGTTCTGCCGGTGAACGCTGTATGGCGATCAGCGTGGCGGTGCCGGTGGGGGAAGAAACGGCCAATCGGCTGGTTGAGAAGCTCACGCCCATGGTGCGCGCCCTAAAAATCGGCCCGTCAACGGACGCGCAAGCTGATATGGGCCCGGTGATCACCAAAGAGGCCAAAGACCGTATTGAAAATTTGATTACGACGGGCGAGGGTGAGGGGGCCGAGGTTCTGGTGGATGGACGCGGGCTTAAGCTTCAAGGTTATGAGGGCGGTTTCTGGGTCGGCGGCACTTTGCTGGACCGGGTGACCGAGGATATGACCGTTTACAAACAGGAAATATTCGGGCCCGTTTTGTCGGTATTACGTGCGGACAGCTATGATGATGCGGTGGACCTGATTAACAAACATCAGTACGGCAACGGCACCGCTATTTTCACCCGTGACGGTGATGCGGCGCGGGATTTTGCCAGGCGTATTCAGGTGGGCATGGTCGGCATTAATGTGCCCATACCGGTGCCGGTGGGTTATCACAGTTTTGGCGGCTGGAAACAGTCCATCTTTGGCGCCCACGGCATTTACGGCCCGGAAGCCATCCATTTTTACACGCGATTGAAAACCGTCACGTCACGCTGGCCCACGGGCATCCGGTCCGGCGCTGAATTCACTTTTCCAAGCATGGGATAATCATATGACTTCTCCGAAAACAAATACTTTGCGCGGCGGCCTGATACAGATGGCCCTTAAATCCTCAACCGATAATGACCCGGAAACCATCCGTCAGGCTATGATCGAGGCTCATACCCCCCTGATTGAGCAGGCCGGGGAGGCCGGGGTGCAGGTCCTGTGTTTTCAGGAGGTCTTCACCCAGCCCTATTTCTGTCCCAGTCAGGATGAAAAATGGTATGACAGTGCGGAGCCTATCCCGAACGGCCCAACCACTCAATTGATGCAGGATTATGCGGCCAAATATGAAATGGTTATCGTGGTGCCCATTTATGAGCGCGATGATGTGACGGGTGTCTATTATAACACCGCCGCCGTGATTGATGCGGATGGGTCATACCTCGGCAAATATCGCAAGACCCATATTCCGCAGGTCAGCGGCTTCTGGGAGAAGTTTTTCTTCAAGCCCGGCAGCTCAGACTGGCCGGTGTTTCAGACCCGATATTGCAAGCTGGGCGTTTATATCTGTTATGACCGTCATTTCCCCGAAGGCTGGCGCGCGCTGGCCCTGAACGGGGCGGAATATATCGTTAATCCGTCCGCAACCGTGGCCGGACTGTCGGAATATCTGTGGAAGCTGGAACAGCCCGCTTCGGCGGCGGCCAATGGCTGTTGGATCGGGGCCATCAACCGGGTTGGCCGCGAGCAACCGTGGGACATCGGCGAATTTTACGGCCAGAGCTATTTCGTTAATCCGCGCGGCCAGATTGAGAAAGAGGCCAGCCGGGACAAGGACGAACTGATCATCCATGACATGGATATGGGTATGGTACAGGACGTACGCAACAAGTGGCAGTTCTTCCGGGACCGCAGACCGGAAACCTATGGTCCCCTGACCCGCGTGGAATGATAAAAATATGAAAGATTACGACGCAGACCTGTGGAACAGCGACCTTGCGCCGACAACGGCGGCCACGCGCACCTGGGACTGGAAGGCCTATGCCGCCCTTTGGGTGGCCATGGTGGTCTGCGTACCGACCTATATGCTGTCCGCCGGGTTAATTGCCGAGGGCATGTCATGGGGACAGGCGGTTTTCACGGTCTTGCTGGGTAATTTGATTGTTTTGGCGCCCATGATCCTGATCGGTCATGCGGGGGCCAAATACGGGGTGCCCTTCCCGGTGTTGCTGCGTTCGGCCTTTGGCACCAGAGGGGCGCGTATTCCGGCACTGGCGCGGGGGTTTGTGGCCTGTGGCTGGTTCGGCATCCAGACATGGGTCGGTGGCTCAGCCATTTATGTGATCCTCAACGGCTTGTCGGACAATGCTTTTCAGGGGTCGCCCCTGCCGTTTCTGGGCATTGACATTAGCCAGTTTCTGAGCTTCCTCGGCTTTTGGGCGATCCATTTGTTTTTTATCCGTAACGGCACGGAATCCATTCGCTGGCTGGAAACCTATGCCGCGCCTTTTTTGATCCTTATGGGTCTTGCTTTATTGGCCTGGGCCTATGTTCAGGCGGGCGGTTTCGGGGTCATGCTGTCCACGCCGTCGGCCTTTGGTCCCGGCGGCGCGAAAGAAGGCCAGTTTATGGGCACCTTCATTGCGGGGCTGACGGCTATGGTTGGTTTCTGGGCCACGGTGGCGCTCAATATTCCCGACTTCACCCGGTTCGCCAAGAGCCAGAAAGATCAGATTATCGGCCAGATGATCGGCCTGCCCCTGCCTATGGCTTTGTTTGCCTTTATCGGGGTGGCGGTCACATCGGCCACGGTCACTATTTATGGCGAGGCCATATGGGATCCGGTGGAGCTGGCGGGCCGTATGGGCGGGATGGGCGTTGTGGTGGCGCTGGCGGCCTTGATTGTGGCAACATTGACCACGAACCTCGCGGCCAATGTGGTAGCACCGGCTTACGGCTTTTCTAACCTGAATCCTCAGAAAATAAGCTTTAAAATGGGCGGTTATATTACCGCCGGGGTCGGGATTGCCATTTTCCCGTGGAAGCTGCTGGAAAGTTCGGGCGGCTATCTGTTCACATGGCTGATTGGCTATTCGGCCCTGCTTGGTCCCATCGCGGGGATATTGATTGCCGACTATTTCCTGCTCAGGAAATGCGACCTGAAGGTGGATGACCTGTTCCGTCATGACGGCATTTACGGGGCGCATAAGGGCTGGAATATGGCGGGGCTGTTTGCGATGATCATCGGGGTTCTGCCCAACCTGCCCGGTTTCCTCCATGCGGCGGGTTTTGTGGAAACAGTTCCTGAAATCTTTGATATGCTGTATAGTTATGCATGGTTCGTTGGCGTCATCGTGGCGGGCGGGCTTTATCTGATATTTGCCGGAAAGAAATAAAGGAAAAATTCATGTCCCTTCTTATTCGTGGTGGTACGGTTATCAATGCGGACGCGCGCGAACGCGCCGATGTCTATATGGAAGACGGCGTGATCAAGGCCGTGGGGCTTGATCTGGATGTGCCGTCCGATGCAGAGATCATTGATGCGGGCGGCCAATATGTCATGCCCGGCGGTATCGACCCGCACACCCATATGCAATTGCCTTTCATGGGGACCGTGGCATCAGAGGATTTTTATACAGGCACGGCGGCAGGCCTCGCGGGCGGCACCACCATGATCATTGATTTTGTCATTCCGGACCCTCAGCAACCCTTGATGGAGGCCTACCAGACATGGCGCGGCTGGGCGGAGAAATCCTGCGCCGATTACAGTTTCCATGTGGCTGTAACATGGTGGGATGACAGCGTTGGTAAAGATATGGAGACGCTGGTCAGGCAAGAAGGGGTTAACAGCTTCAAGCATTTCATGGCCTATAAGGGGGCCATCATGGCCGATGATGAAATCCTCTATAACAGCTTTACCCGCGCTCTGGAATTGGGGGCCATGCCGACGGTCCATGCGGAAAATGGTGAGATGGTCTATCAGTTGCAACAGAAATTATTGGCCAGTGGCATGAGCGGACCGGAAGCCCATCCCCTGTCCCGTCCGCCTGCCGCCGAGGGCGAGGCCGCCAACCGGGCCATTCGTCTGGCTGAGGTCATCGGCGTGCCGCTTTATCTGGTCCATGTATCCACGAAGGATGCGTTGGATGAGATTATCCGGGCGCGGGGTAATGGTCAGCGGGTTTTTGGTGAGGCTTTGGCCGGGCATTTGCTGATTGATGACAGCGTTTACCGCCACCCGGATTTTGAGACAGCCGCCGCCCATGTGATGTCACCGCCTTTCCGTTCAAAAGAGCATCAGGCGGCGCTGTGGAAAGGTCTGCAATCGGGTAGTCTTCAGACCACGGCCACTGACCATTGCTGTTTCTGCGCCGACCAGAAGGCGGCAGGCAAGGATAATTTTACCCTGATCCCCAACGGAACAGGCGGGGTTGAGGATCGGCTTTCTATTTTGTGGACCTATGGCGTGGGGACCGGCAAGCTGACATGTGAAGAATTTGTTGCTGTCACCAGCACGAACACGGCAAAGATTTTCAATATCTATCCGCGCAAGGGGGCGGTGCGCGTGGGGGCCGATGCGGACATCGTGGTCTGGGACCCGGCGGCGCGTAAGACAATTTCGGCCAAGACCCACAAGCAGAATGTGGACTTCAATATCTTTGAGGGCCGGGAAGTGATGGGCCTTGCCTCTCACACCATTAGCGGCGGCATCCTGCGCTACAGGCACGGTGATCTTATGGTTGAGAAGGGGGCAGGCACCTATATCAAACGCCCGGCTTTTCAGCCTATGTTTAAGGCACTGGAAAAGATCGCGGCGGCGAATGCACCCACGGTGGTTAAACGCTAAGTGATTTGACGAAGGTAATAAAAAAGGGCGGCTGTGAGGCCGCCCTTTTTGTTGATTTCATATGTTCCTAGAAACGATACCGGATACCAAACTGTATGCGGTAAACAGAAGGCAGGCGGGAAATGTTTGGATTGGCCGCCGTTGCCGTTGATGAGGTTGGTGCGCTCAGGTTAAACTGCGATCCATCATCTGTTATGTTCATATTGGCCAGCGGAATATTTGATGGCTCAAAGATGGTATCCAGACGACCCCAGTTACTGTTGATCAGATTGCCAAGGTTTTCAATATCGAGGATGAACTCAATCTTGTGACCCGCTACAATTTCAACTTCCTGCGTGAAACGCAAGTTAACCCGGTTCACCCAGCCCGTTTTACAGGCGTTCCGGGGAATTACGCCGCCCCGGTATTGTGACAGGCAGCTATCGTTGGTGATGGTCTGATCAAGGCTCGCCAGAAAGGCCGGATCACCGGTAACAAGTGAATCGGTCAGGCCGGAAGGAACATAGAACAGGTTCGGTCCGGGGTTATCGGTGCTGGTTTTATCCGCGAGGTCGTTGCCGCCAAAGGGCAGAGTAGCGCCGAACCCGGAAGGCCCGTCAAAGATATAGCTGAAATTTCTGCCGCTTCGGCCTGTGTAGACGAGGCCCAGTCTGGTCAGATTATCACCAAATATCTCTTTTTGCCAGTTGAGGGTCGCGGTGATCCGGTTTGGAATCTCAAAACTGGATGTAGAGACAGCCGGGTTATTGAGGTCACGTTGCGGATCAAAGGCAAATGTTTCAAAGCCGACAAACCGGTTGTAAGACCGGACATCACTAACATCCTGATAGGTATAGCCGAATGTTCCGGTGAAATATCCGTAATCCGTATCAAAGCTTTTGGCCACATCAAAGGACAGGATTGTGCTGCTGCCCTGATTTGTGTTGCGGACAATATAATCCGCGCGGTTAAAGCTTCCGGCTTCGGTGCTGCTATAGATTGGGCGGCCGTCCGGCGCGGTGCCGACTTGTTGCCGGCGTCCTTCAAAAATATCGTAACCGTTTTTCACATCGGTATAGATACCTTCGAGGGTAACCCGCCAGTCGTCACCCAGTCCCACGCTGGACAGGTCCAGAACATAATCCAGTGCCAGATTATATTTCCAACTGGACAGCAATTCAAAGTCAGGTGACAGCGCATCGACCGCCTCTGCTTCGCCGGCGCTAAGGAATTGCTGGAAGTTATTGGAGACAGCATCGCCGTTCGGCAGGTTGGCCGCCGTATCGGCGATCAGTCCGGGGAAAGGCCCGCCAAAGAAACCGGCGTAGAAACCGGCAAATGTCCGGGTCACCCCATTGCCGGAATAGCTGTTGGACAGCATGATCAATGGTGTGCCGCCGCCAAACAGGCCTGCCCCGCCACGAACCGTCAAGCGGTCAGTGGGTTGCCAGTTAAAGCCGATGCGGGGTAAAAACAGGTCTTTGCCATCAAGGTTTTCTGTATTGGCAAAGCCGTTACGATCCGCGAAGCCCTGATTCAGGGTTATCTGATCGTTGTTCTTCATCCAGTCATAGCGCACGCCGAATTTTACGGTCAACTCATCGGTAACCAGCCATTCATCCTGAAGATACAGGGAGTTGGTGCTCAAGCGGAACTTGCCGGTGGCGTCCGCGACGGAACCCGTGTTGGACCCGCCAAACAACAGGAATCCGATGTTGCGATTTTCAAGATCATCAAGGCTGTTGAAATTCAGAAGCCCGCGAGAGAAAGGCAAAAATACATTGGTTACAGAATTACGTTCCTGCTCAAAACCACCGGTGATGGTATGATCACCAATCGTATAATCACCCTTGAGCCGGAAAATACGTGAGCTGTTATCCAGTGTATTATTATGGCGGAACTGATCCCCGCCCGCAAGAATTGTACCGCCGCCGGGGGCCGAAATCTGGAAGGTCGGGGTGCTGGAATCAACACTAACCTGCCGATTTTTAACACCCTTATAGCCGAGCTTTACTTCGGTGGAGAAGTTATCCGTCCAGTCGGAAAAGAGCTGGAAGCTATAGCTGTTCAGTCGTTCGTTCACATTATAGCGGTTGGATTGCAGGGCCGCGAGCTCAGGAAAATCATCAAAGATCACATCACCGTCGGCACGTTGATAGGTCGCAGTTGCCCGATGTTTATCATTAATATTCCAATCCAGCTTGACCAGAATTTTTTCATCCTTGTCCTTGTCTGTGGCGGCAAATTTGCCGGGGTCAAAACCATATTCGTTTTTCAGAATTGAAATGGCCCGATCCACATCCCCCTGGGTTACGCCTTGAATATTTCCGATACTCTGGGCATTAGCCGGGACGGTGGTTTCAAATTTTTCATAGTTGACGAAGAAAAACAATTTGTCTTCGATAATGGGGCCGCCAAGGGTGGCACCGTATGTTTTCTCTTTAAACTTGCCAATGGCAAGGTCCTGGCCTTGACTTTTATTCCCCGTCAATCCCTGATCTGTATAGAAACCATATGCACTGCCGTGAAATTCATTGGTGCCGGATTTTGTGACAATATTAATATTACCGCCAAGGAAATTACCGTAAGTTACATCAAATGGCGCAACATTCACGTTAATGGCTTGAATGGCATCAATGGAAATCGGCGTTCTCTGGGTTGCGGAGGCATTCTTGGACAGGCCGAAATTATCATTCTGGGCGATCCCGTCAATGGTCACACTGTTAAAGCGGAAGTTTGCCCCGGCAATGGATACGGCAGGGCCGCGCGGAACGCTGGGGTCAACCAGAATTTTTGAGTCGGTTTCCAGCACACTGATGAAATCGCGGGAGATAGAGGCAATGCCTTCAATGGTATCCCGGTTAAAGTCCCGGCCAGCACCGGTACGCAATGCAGTCAGCACCCGTGAACTTGTTACGACAATTTCCTCAAGCGTGAGTTCATTCACCCCGCCGCGATTGGCCAGAAGAGTTACTGATTCGGCCTGTCCCAGTTCCAGTTGAATATTATCAATGGATTTCGGAGCGTCTTTCATAACGCGGCTTTCATCTGTCAGCCTGACAATATAAGGCCCGCCAATGGGAAGGCCCTTGGCCACCAGAACACCGGCGCTGTTGGTTTTCCGGTCAAACGTGCGCCCCGTGGGCACATGGCGGATTGTAACCGACATATTGGGCATATCAATGCCGGCAGCATCAATAACACGAACACGCAACACCGACGTCGTATTCTGGGCTTCGGCCTGAATGGAAAATAAAGTCGTAGAGGCAAGGGCAATTGCCATAGCCGTGGATGTATTCAGAAAGGATTTTCTGAGCATTGTGCCCATCATAATGCCTTTCATATTGGTTTTCAAATTGCTCATTTTCTTTCCCTATGCATTAATATATATATCTTATGCAACACCATTATCCATATTACTGATCTCATAAAGACATATTGTTTTTTTGATGCTAACATGACTTAGTTAGACTTTTTTTACCAAAAAGTCAAATTTTTATAGTTCGCAATAATATAAGCTATCATTCAGGAGGAATCCATGCGTTTTTTACTCAGTTTATTGGTTGTTTTTAATCTTGTAGCGGTGCAATCCGCTTTTGCTTATGAGAAGACAGGGCATCGGGTGGTGGGGGAGCTGGCTGAACGACATTTAAGCGATGCAGCCCGGCTGCAGATACGGCAGATACTTGGTAATCAATCACTGGCGGAGGTGGCGAACTGGGCCGATGAAATGAAATCCAATCCTGATGAGAAATGGCGCGCCGCCAATGTCTATCATTACCTCAATGTGCCTGAGGGGCAGACGTTTGAGAATACAGAACGAAACCCGGCGGGGGATATTTTAAGCGCTTACGGTGAATTTGTCGCCACCCTTAAATCTGTAAATGCAACCCGTGCTGAAAAAGAACATGCTTTAAAGTTCCTGGTGCATATTATGGGTGATATGCATCAGCCAATGCATTTTGGCCATGCCAGTGATCAGGGCGGTAACCGGATCAAGGTCATGTGGTTTGACGAAGTCACCAATCTTCATGCTGTGTGGGATATTTTTTTAGTGGACAAGGAGAAACTCTCTTTCACCGAATGGTCTGATTTTCTGGACAAAGCCACACCGGAAGAAATCAAGTCCTATCAGAAAGCAACGCCCATTGACTGGGTTCATGAGGGGCTGGCCATGCGGGAAATGGTTTATAATGTGGGCGACCGGGATTTTTCCTGGGGTTATGTCTATAAATACCGACCCGTAATTCGCCAACAGTTGCTTATTGGCGGCATTCGCCTTGCGGGTGTATTGAACACGATATTTGCGGAGTAATCATAAGACAAGCACCCTGATCATTTAACGTAATATTTACAGTAATATTTCAGGTTGTTTTGGCTTATCAATTCTGCAAATTCGGCCATTTTCTGTTGGCGGCAATAATTTTCAGCCAGCATTAAAATGGCATTGGTATGACCTTCATCCGACTTGCCGAATAGCTTTTTATTAAGGTCTATCAAGCTGAGCAGGGTTTTTTCCTCTTTTTCATATTTTCGGGTAAGTCCATAAAGGTGAACCAACTGTTCCAGATAATGTAGCTTACGAAAGCGGTCTTCTCTGGACGAAGTTAAAATGGAAGTATTTTCATTAATCAGCGGAATGGCTTCGGAATAGTTTTTATTGGCGATGAGCAGCTTATAATACAGGTTTCGGCTCGTTATGCTTGTCGCATGAGACGGGCCCAGATACCGGTTGGATAATATATAACCATTTTTAATCCGTGAGGGTATGTCACGCAGGCGACCTGCTTTGTCGTAATATTTATTTACATTCTTGAGCAGGTTAATATATCGGGCATCACTATGCTGATTAAGAGCTTCTGCACCATCCAGTATTTTATCACCATACTTAATGGCCCGGTGCCACCTTTTCTGCAGGGCAGCCCTGTCAGCCTTCAGGATAAGCTTTCCAAGTTTCTTCTCTGTCCAGATTTCATCCCCGGAAATAGCAGGGGGGGTAAGAAAAACAAACATGAAGAAAAGGAAAATTACTGATTTGTTAATCACGCACATCCGTCCCGGTTATAATATTTTTTCTTGTATTATAGAGGTTTTTTTGCTGAAAGAAACCCGTTCTATACGGGGTGGTTGCTGATCTGAATAAAAATCTTTATGATTTCCTGAATATTTTATAGAAAATTTCGATGGATACTCGGGTTTTATTCGTCTTAATAGTTGAGGTGACAATTCTTTCGAGAGATTGTAGTATTTAATAATGCGTGATGAAACAGAAAAACTTGATGATTGGTTTATGCGAGCCGTGGTAACGCACGAAAAGAGTCTTATGCGATATCTCTATCGGAACTGGCCTGATAACCCCTCGGAAGTGGGGGATATTTGTCAGGAGGTATTAACACGGGTTTATGCGTCAGCCAGAAAAGAACGTCCGATGCATGTGAAAGCATTTATATTCAGTACCGCCCGCAACCTTCTGTGTGATATGATACGCCGGGCGCAGATTGTCCGGATTGATGCGGTTATGGATATGGAAAGCCTTAACATTCAAAGCGAGGATGTTGGTGCGGAAGAACAGGTTTCGGCAAGGCAGGAGTTGAAATATCTGCAAGTGGCCTTAAATAATCTTCCTGTGAAGTCCCGCCGGGTTGTCGAGCTAAGAAGAATTCATGGTCTTTCACAAAAAGAAACCGCGCAGCGGCTTGGTATTTCCGAGTCTGCGGTAGAATCGCATATTCAACGTAGTATCAGAAAATTATCAAAAGCGTTAAGGCTGGTTTCTGAAATAGCGGCATCCAGATTTGAGGCAAAAAAAATAATAAGAACAAATGAGGGCATAGATACATGACCCAATTGGCAGATAAAAACATGTTACCATCATCAGAAACGCTTGAGCTTGAAGCGGCAGAGTGGATTGCAAGTCTTGATAAATCAAACCTTTTCGATAAGGAAGAGATTAATATTGACGATATTGCTGCGCAAAATACGGGATTCTCAGAATGGCTGAATATATCTCTAAGTCATCGTGTGGCCCTGCTACGGCTGCTTTCTGTGTGGAAACGTACGCGTCGGTTGGCCACCCTTAAACCCTCTGATGCTTTACGCCCTGCAAATGGTCTGCTGAATTTTCCCCATGTTAGAAAAATTGCTGGTGGATTAGCCATTGCGGCCTCTTTGTTCCTTGCCTTGATATTCACGATAAATAATCAGCAGGATATTCAGGCTGATCATATATATCAAACGGCGCGGGGCGGGCATAAAAGTATATCTCTGGCTGATGGTTCGGTGGTGGTCTTGAATTCTGATACCAGACTTACAGTAGAGATGTTACCTGGGGAAAGAGTGATTATCCTGGAGAAGGGCGAGGCTTTCTTTGAAGTTTTCCGTGATGAGAACAGGCCTTTTAAAATAATTGCCGGGGACCAGATTGTCACGGTACTTGGGACCAAATTTGCGGTGCATCGCAGGGCTCATGAAATTGAAACTGCCGTTACGGAAGGCAGGGTTCAAATCAATATTCTAAACGCCCGACATGAAGAAAGCCGCTCGGTTATAATTGGCAAGGGTGATATAGCTAAAACCAATCAGGGGACAGTGCTTGTCGTGAATAAGGGGCTGGAAACAGTGAACCGTGAATTGAGCTGGCGGCAGGGTTTTATCATTTTTGACAAGACACCGTTAAAAGATGCCGCCGCAGAGTTTAATCGATATAATGATAGAGCGGTGATTATCAAAGACCCGAGAATTGCCGATATCCGGGTAAGCGGTAAATTTAAAACCGACAATCTGGAAGCCTTTGTGAGGCTTTTAACGGATGGTTTCGGTTTTCATATTGATCGAGAGAATGAAGATATTTTAATCTCGGAATGATTTACCGCTTAAATATTTCAAAAATATTCGCAGGATATTTGAAGCTTACTCGTCCTTAAGTCATCGGCAGATAATTGTCGTGTGAAATGTTCGGTGGGGACCGAATTTTATTAGGAGAGGACAAAGGATGAAACAATATTCAAATAAGTCAGGGGTAACCTTAAGAGCATCATTGATTGCTGGTGTGAGCCTGGGGGCCATTTTATTTGGCGCTATCCCGACGGTATCGGCCAATGATGGGATCAATGATTTCAACATTAAGGCCGGCGACTTGAAAACAGCCTTGAATGTTTATATTGACCAGTCTGGAAGGCAGTTGATTTATCGTGATGATCAGGTGCAGGGATTTGCGACCAGTGGCACAACGGGAACATTAACCAACGAAAACGCTTTGTTGCAGGTTCTGGCAGGGTCAAATCTTGTCGTACGTGAAGATTCTTCCGGTGCTGTTCTTATCGCTGATGGAGGATCAGGCTTTGAGGCTATTTCTTTCACTTCAGATTCAGAGCGGGAATCAATGCTCGGCAGTTATGAAGAAGATGACAGTAGTGAAGAGACAGCCGTATTTGAAGAAATCGTGACCATTGGGTCAAGAAGCAATAAGGCCCGGACAATTTCCGATTCTCCTGTGCCAATTGATGTAATTTCTGCGGGTGATCTTGATGCCATGGGCGGCACAGTCGACTTGACGGACAATTTGAAAAATCTGATCCCCTCTTATACCGCAACACCGGCAACAGGTGATGCCAGTGCTTTTGTGCGGCCCACATCGTTGCGGGGTACGGCCCCCGACCAAACACTGGTATTGGTGGATGGTAAAAGACGGCACAGGTCAGCCGTTGTTCAGTTCTTTGCCCCGGCGGCAGGTAATGGCGCGCAGGGCGTTGATATCGGAATGATCCCATCTATTGCCTTGAAACGCGTTGAAGTATTGCGCGACGGCGCGGCAGCACAATATGGTTCTGATGCCATAGCTGGCGTGATGAATTTCGTTACCAAGGATTCCTCGGAAGGGGGGACTTATACCATGCAATATGGCCAGCATTATCAAGGTGAAGCCAATTATAAAATTGGTCTGAACCAGGGTTTTGCGCTTGGTGACAAGGGTTTTCTTAATGTCAGTATGGAATATTCAGACAATGCGGCCTTATCTCGCGGGCTTCAAAGACCCGATGCGCAGGCTCTGATTGATTCAGGTGTGCAGGGCGTCGGTGCTGATGCGCCTTTTGGCGATGCCCCGCTGGTACAGACATGGGGACGTCCTAAAACCAACGCCTTAAGATTTTTCGTAAATTCAGGCATAGAAATAAGCGACAATGCTACCCTTTATGCCCGTATGGGATATGCTGATACATTCGGTCGTTACAGATTTTTCTACAGAAGGCCTGGTGATGAGGATGCCGCCGCGTTACAGTCAGTTATAGATCAGGGTTATACAGGTTCCTTGGCACAAACAGGCTATACGCCATTCCTTGATGGTAATCAGAAGGACTATAGTCTGGTCACAGGTCTTAAAGGAGAGCTTTCAGGGGGAACCTATTACGATTTCAGCTTTGGCTATGGCAAGAATAAATTATCCCTGTTCCTGAATAATGAAATCAACCCGGGGCTGGGATTAACGGCAGATTTTAAAATTCCACAAATGAATTTCGTCATGGGTGGTTATGAGCAGGAAGAACTCAGCCTGAATGCTGATTTTTCTACGCCAATTTCAGATTCAATCAATCTGGCCTATGGTGCTGAATGGCGAAGAGAGACTTTTACCGCCAATGCGGGTGAAAAAAATTCCTACATTGATGCCAATGGCCTTGAAGGCGGTGGTGTGGACGGAAGAATTTCACCAAGCGATGCAGGCAAATTTTCGCGTAATAATATTGCCGCTTATATTGATATTGAACAAGATGTTACTGATAAATTTATGTTACAGTATGCGGTAAGATACGAGAATTTCTCAGATTTTGGCGGTACCATTAATGGTAAAGTTGCCGGTCGGTATAATATATCCGATAGTGTTGCCTTGCGCGGCGCGGTCTCAACAGGCTTCAAGGCACCTACGCCGGGTCAGGCCAATATCAAGGCAACAATCAGTACCTTTGACGGTGCGACAGGTAACCTGATACTGGAGGGTTTGATCTCCGCTACAGATCCAAAAGCCATTGCCGCAGGCGGTAAGAAACTTACGGAGGAGAAATCCTTTAATTTAAGTTTTGGTATGTCCGCGGATATTTCCGATAATACGACTATGACGGTGGATTTTTATAAGATTTCTGTTGATAACAGGATTTATCGTTCCGGTGATATCACGGCGGCTGATGGATCATCAATCTCATTTTATACCAATGCTATGGACGTTAATTACACCGGTGTTGATTTGGTGATTACATCCAGACAGGAATGGGCAAGTAATGTAAGTACCGACTTCTCTCTGGCTTACAACTATAATAAGATCAATGTTGTTAAACAAAAATTGGTGAATGGTATTAAGCCGGTTAGTGATGCTACAGTAGAAGATATTGAGAATAACTATCCCAATAACCGCTTCACACTGACGGCAAATACCTTAATGGGTGACAAGTGGAATTTACTACTTCGCGCAAATTATTATGGCAAGCATTATGATGAACGTGGCCGGATTAACGGTGTTGACGGCAAACCGCCGACAGCTCAAATCGGTTCTGTGGTTTATCTGGATCTGGAGATAGGGTATCAGGTAACAGACAATTTCAGGATTAAAGCAGGCGGGTCTAATATTTTGAATAACTTTGTCGATAGAATTGGTCCTCCAAATGCTAACCGCTTAAGTGTTGGCCTGCAATATCCTCGCCGGAGTGCAGCTAATTATGAAGGTGGTTCATGGTATCTCGGAGCGAATTATTCATTCTAGATTGCTGTAAACTATAGACGAATATAACCTTTTTCAAATGAACAACCCCGTCATTATGGCGGGGTTGTTTAGTTTAATTGTCCACAGACTCTAGCCAAAAAACCACTTCCTGATTTCTTCTGTTGCGCGTATCGCGGTTCTTCCGTCCCACAGGTCAGGTTTTGTACCGCTGCGCCATTTTCCGGCCAGGACTAAATCCACATTTTCCTGAAGGTCATCAATGGTCACCAGCTTGTTGGTGCCTTCGGTGATGGTGATAGGCCGTTCGGTATTCTCCCGCAGGGTCAGGCAGGGGATATTCAGATAGGTGGTTTCTTCCTGAATACCGCCGCTGTCGGTGATAATAAGTTTTGCCGTTTTAACCAGACTCATGAAGGGCGCATAGCTGACCGGTTCCACCAGTTTCAGCCGGTCAATGGATTGGATGCCCTCCCACAGGCCATGTTTTTGCAGGCTGGCCCGGGTGCGGGGGTGGACGGCGAAGATCAGCGGGATTTTTTCCGATGTCTCAATCAATTGATCAACCAGTTTTTTGAGGCTGTCAAATTCATCCACATTAGAGGGTCGGTGCAGGGTGACTACGCCGTAATTTCCGTTTTCAAGACCAAATTTTTCCGGAGATTTTTCGGCCTCAATCTTGTCCCGTAGCAATTCATAAGAATCCATCATGATATTGCCAATCCGCACAATGCGTGACGCCGGATGGCCTTCATTGCGCAGGTTTTCATCGGCATCCGGGGACGGTGTCCACAGAGTATCGCAGATGGCATCGGTAACCAGACGGTTAATTTCCTCGGGCATGCGGCGGTCGCCGCTACGCAGGCCAGCCTCCAGATGGGCGACCGGGATATGGAGCTTTGTTGCGACCTGAGAACAGGCGGCGGTGGGATTCACATCACCGACCACTACCAGAAAGTCCGGACGTTCTTCTTCAAGCACAATTTTCTCGTATTTTAACATGACATTGCCTGTCTGATGGGCGTGGGAGCCACTGCCAATGCCCAGATGAAAATGTGGCTCGGGCAGCATCAGGTCGGCAAAGATGCTGTCGGACATATTGGCGTCATAATGCTGGCCGGTATGAATGATATGAACGACGCACCAGCCTTCGGCATTCAGGGCATGATACAGGGGGGCTATCTTCATAAAATTGGGCCGGGCGGCCGCAATGAGGTGGATGATTTTTTTCATAGGGGTTATGTCCGTGGTTGTTCCTGAATATCCGTATTCTCTAATGGTTTTGCCAGTTCCTCATTTACGTGACTGATAAGCAGTACAATAAAGGCTAATATATAATAGTATAAATCAAGATAGGATACACTAAGCGTCAGGCCGTTAAAGGCATATCCGACAATACTGAACTGGCTAAAGTATAATAATGTAGAGGCCCATTTAAGGTCATCGCGGTTTTTTGCCTTTTTTGATGTTGCATGGGCTGAAATGATTGCGGTAATCATGAGTAACAGATATATGAACAATCCGACATATCCCTGTTCTTCCAACACCACAAAATAGTTGCTGTGAGCAGCCCTGTTGACATCTATGCCTTCCATATATTTGCGATAAAAAGGCTGATAATAGCGGGCATCAAAGCCATTACCAACGATGGGGCTTTCGGCTGCAAGCTGCACGGCGTATTTCCATTGAAGGATTCTTGTTGAGGCGGACCCGTCCTGTTCATATGTCTGTATGGTTTCCATACGGCTTTTCCAGGATTGTGGCATGAAGGCAAGAACGGCCATTCCAGTTAGGAAAATCAATATGCCCATGACCAATTTATGTTTTGTTCTGATGAAAAACATCAGACTGCTACCTATGATGCCGACGAGGCCGCCCCGGGATTGGGTACCCAGAATGGTAACAAACGAAAATAATACGCCAGCATATATCCCTAAACGGAGAATTTTCCTGTCCAGCAAATCTTTTAAGGCAAACATTAGAGGTATTACCATTAACATGGCAAGGGATACACCATTATTGTCGCCCCATGCGGTTCCAGGGGCCCCCCATATTCTCGCCCCGCCGCCCGTGAGTATAGTAAATATGCCACCCTTTATGCCAGTATAGCCCACGGCAAAAACAAAAACCCAAATAGCCGAAATTATCCAATGCCGACGGTTAAGAAAGAGCAACATAAACACGACAAACAGCGTTGTTTTTGTATGGTCTATCCATCTTGGCAGGGCTAAATCATAGGAAATGGCAAAAATGGTTGAAAGACACATCCATAGATAAAATATGAGCAGGATTATGGCAATCGGATGAAAGGATGCTTTTCTGGCCTGGCTGAAATTTATAAAGGCACTTATCAGGGTCGCCCCGGCGATGATGTCCAGAATAGGCATGCTGTATATCCAGCCATAGGATTCTCTATGAGGGTTCATAATAGAAAGCCATAACCAGCCTAATATGCCAACCTGTGGTTTGCGAAGGGTTGCAATAACGATACAGATAATTGCAGAGAAAATGAAAATATCGCGCATGGTATTATTTCTATTTATGACGTTTTAGGAATTTTTCTTCTTTTTCAATTCGCGTGTCTATTTTGAATGCCCAGTATATGGCATAGAAAATGCCTAAATTGCATAACAAGAATATTAAATTAACAAAAAAGTTTGATATAAAATCCAATGTTCAGTCCTGTTTTTTTATTAGGTGATATCATCATTATGTTAATAAACAATATATGTGTTCATTTACATGTTTGTCTCAACGGGCCGAATAAGGTTAAGGGCATATTCTGAAAGAGATACCTCAGCAGGAAGACAGCCTATCGCATCGCCATCTATTTGGACAGGAATATTGTCGTGGCCGCATTTTATTGTGGCCTGTGTTATGGGCAGCGTGGTGACCGTGCGGCTTTCTGGGTATTTCTGGCTCAGCATAAGATATGCATATTTCAAGGCATTAAAACGCCCGCCTCTTTGGGCCAGCAGCAGATAGAGTTTTTTATCTTCCAACCGGGCTTTCGGCGCACAGATATATTGCCCGCCATATAGGCGCCCGTTGGTGATAATGACATTATAGGCGCTATGTATCTTCCCGTCAGAGGTCACTTGATAGATAATATTCTTACTTTTGATCACCTGCCAGATAAAGGACAAGGCGTAAGCTCCCTTGCCAATATTTTTTTTCAGGCGAGTGCTCACATGTGCCACGGCAAGGGAATCCAGTCCGACACTGGTCATTAAGGTAAAATACCGACCGTTGGCCTTGCCCAGCCAGCAGGGGCTGCTATGTCCGTTAATGAGGCAATCTGCAATATCGTTGGCCTTTTCTCCCAGGCTTATTTCCTTGGCCAGAACATTGGCCGTGCCCAGAGGGATAATACCAAAGGCTATTTGATGGGGATAGATGCCATTAATGACTTCATTGATTGTACCATCCCCGCCTGCGGCGATAATCATGTCATAACCTTCATTGACATTTTCTCCGGCAATTTCTTTTCCATGCCCGGCATATCGGGTTTCTTTGATCGTTACAGACAGGCCATTTTTTTGTAATATATTAACGATATTGTTAAATTTACGCTGTAGCCTGCGTCCCGCAACAGGGTTTAATATTATCAGAAGATTCTTTTTGTTATTATCTCGCATGTATAAACCCGTATTTAAGAGTGAGCAGTCTATATAAAATTCTATATACTATGTATTCTGTGAAAAGTTACCAGAAATATTGATGCGGCTCCCAAGGCCTGTCTGGAGTGATAATTTGTTATCCAAGAATAATTATGCATATCCCCTGAACGGGAAACCCGTGCTCACCGTTATCATCGATACAGAGGAGGAGTTTGACTGGGCGGCGCCTTTCAATCGGGATAGCCGGTCTGTTGAAAATATTGGTCATCAATATCTGGCGCAAGAAATATTTAAAAAATACGGCATTATCCCCACTTATTGCATTGACCATTCCGTGGTGGATGATGACAGGGCCATTGGTATCCTCAAGGAATGGGCGGATCAGGGAGACTGTCTGATTGGCACCCACCTGCACCCCTGGGTTTCCCCACCATATTTGGAAGAAGTGAACCGGGTAAATTCCTATGCTGGTAATCTGTCTTATGACCTTGAACGGGAAAAGCTGTCTGTCTTGACTGACTATATCGCGGAAAGAGTTGGCCGCAGACCGGAGATATTTAAGGCCGGAAGATACGGCGTTGGCTCCAATACGGCTCAAATTCTGAAGGACCTTGGCTATAAAGTGGACACCAGCGTGGTGGCGGACACCAGCTTCACCCATGATTTCGGGCCAAGTTTTATCGGCCTGCCAACCCAGCCCTATTGGTTTGAGGTGGATGGCGCGAAGTTGCTCGAATTGCCGGTTAGCCGGGGCTATGATGGTTTTCTGGCCAAATGGGGCAGCTTTCTCTATCCGAAGCTGGCCGGGGCGTCCGGTTTTCGCGCCCTTATGGCCGGGGTGCTGGTTAAATCAGGCTTGCTGGAGCGGATACCGCTCACCCCCGAAGGCATCCGGGCGGGGGATCAGATACGGATGGTCCGGCGTATGTGTGCGGTGGGCCGGAAATATTTTAATTATGCCTATCACAGTTCATCGCTGATGATCGGCGGTGCGCCCTATGTGACGTCAGAACAGGATTTGGCGTTATTTCTGGCAGATATGGATGAATTTTTTGATTTTTTCATCAATCAACTGGGCGGCGTTGCCAAAACGCCCCTCGAAATGTATGAATTACTGTCCTGACAGTAACCAGTCGGCGGTGGATTTCGCCACGACCTGACGCCATTGTTCGCAGGAAAAAGTATGATCACTTTCCGCAAGATCAATTCGGGTTGAGATTTTATCCCGAATGGCGTCTTTCCACGGGCGATCAGATGAAATGAGGTCGGCAAATTCCCGGGCCACCAAATCCTGCCCGCTCATGAGCAACAGGCTTTTTCCCTGAAATTCCTGAAGGCCCGATAGCATCCGGTCCGGGAAGGGGCGGGTGTCTTCTATGGTCCCGGCTTTTTTCGGGGCAAAGGCGCGGCGGATGTTGGCGGCGAATCCGGTGAGGGCTGATGTGATATTCAGATGACCGGAGAATATTTTCCGCCAGAATTCCGGGCTTTTCAACCGGTCCAGATAATAATGTTTGACGTAGGCCCTGGCGAGGCCGCTGTCTGTGCGGACCCACGGATTGGCCAGAATAATATGGGACACTGCTTTGTGTTTTATGCCGCCCAGCAGGATGGCCGAAGCTCCCTCGCATAATCCCCACAGGGCGACGGAATCTATTTCCGGGCAACGGGTGAGAAAGGCGTCAATGGCGTGCTCCATATCCGGGCCTACATCCTCAAAACCGGGGTAAGTGCCGTCGCTGTCGCCGATGCCCTGATAATCAAATCGCATGGCCGGGATGCCTACTTTCGCCGCATGGCGGGCCAGATGGACATATTGCCGGTGCGCACCGATTCGATATTGCGGGCCGCCCACAACAATCATCAAACCAACCCTGCTTTGACAGTTATCCGGCTGGTGAATGATACCAATCAGCACGTTTTGGGCTTGATTCGTAAAAGTAAAGGCGGTCTCTTTAAAGGTCATAAAATATGGTTTCATATTGTTTTACGGGTGTTTTATCCCATAAAAGCAAAAAAAGCATGAATATTATTTCCTATTCAATGGCCTGCTTACGATAAATTGATTTCGATCAAGGACTTTAGAAGATGTATTTATTACATATCTTTATATGAAGGGGTAGATCATTTTTTTCGGGGTGGAACATGAGTGGTGACCTTCTTCTGAAATTATAATAGTGCAGGAGAATTCTATTATGTCGGAAGGAATGACGAAAACAGCGGCCCGCAATATTTTCTTTGGCGGGACAATTTTCTTTTTCTTGGTATTTGTGTCTCTGACGATTCAGAGTCATTTATATATTTTGGATGAGAGTACAGATGTGTCCACTTTGACGGATTCCGTTGAGCGTGGAAAGCGGGTATGGGAAAAAAATTCCTGTATCAATTGCCATACGTTGTTTGGGGAGGGGGCATATTTTGCGCCGGAACTGGGCAAGGTATGGATTAAATTTGGCGGGGACGAAGACCCGGAAGCTGGCCGTGAGGGCCTGAAAGCATGGATGGAAGCCATGCCAACAGGGATCGAAGGTCGCCGGCAAATGCCCCAGTTTAATCTGACGGATCAGGAATATGAGGATTTAGCAGCCTTTTTTGAATGGATCAGCCGGATTGATACCCAAAACTGGCCCCCCAAGCCAGCCGATGAATAAGGGAGAGGAAATAATATCATGAAATATCAAACACAAAGATTGGCTTATCCCTATTTTATAGCGGCCATGGGCCTGTTCGTTGCGCAAGTTCTTGGCGGTCTGATCGCCGGGACCATTTATGTTTTTCCGAATTTTCTGTCAGAGGTTCTGCCTTTTAATATCATTCGGATGATTCACACCAATGCCCTGATTGTCTGGCTGTTGATGGGCTTTTTCGGGGCAGCTTATTATCTGCTGCCCGAAGAAACGGAAACAGAAATTCACAGCCCGAAAATTGCCTGGATACAATTCTGGTTATTTTTGCTGGGTGCGGCGGGAACTGTCGTTGGCTATCTGTTCCATATTCACGAGGGCCGGGAGTTTCTTGAACAACCCTTGTGGTTTAAAATTGACATCGTCATTGTCGCCCTGTTGTTTATGTATAATATCTCCATGACCCTGATGAAGGGCAAGCGGACGGTTGTCGCTGTCATTCTGGTCATGGGGTTATGGGGGTTGACCCTGTTCTTCCTGTTTGCCTTTTATAATCCGGGCAATCTGGCACTGGATAAAATGTACTGGTGGTATGTTGTTCATCTGTGGGTGGAAGGCGTATGGGAACTGATTCTGGCGGCTATTCTCGGCTTCCTGTTGATCAAGATGACAGGTGTTGACCGGGAAGTAATCGAAAAATGGCTTTATGTCATTGTCGGGCTGGCCCTCTTTTCCGGCCTGCTGGGCACCGGGCACCATTACTATTGGATTGGGACACCCGGATATTGGCAATGGCTGGGCAGTATCTTCTCGGCTCTGGAGGTTTTCCCCTTCCTCGCCATGGTGATATTCTCATTCTATATTGTGAATAAAAGCACCCGGAATCATCCCAACAAAGCGGCTCTGCTGTGGGTGTTGGGCTGTACGGTTCTGTCCTTCTTCGGGGCCGGGGTCTGGGGCTTCATGCATACGCTGGCGCCGATCAACTATTACACCCATGGCACTCAGATTACCGCCTCTCATGCTCATCTGGCCTTTTATGGGGCCTATGTGATGATCAATCTGGCGATTATCACCTATGCCATGCCGCATCTTCGTGGTCAGCAGCCCTATAATCAGGTTCTGAATATGTGGTCCTTCTGGATTACCAGTTCCGGTATGGTTTTCATGACCTTTACCCTGACGGCGGCGGGGATTCTTCAAACCCATCTGCAACGGGTTCTGGGCATGAACTATATGGATGTACAGGAACAGATTGCCCTGTTCTACTGGCTCAGGCTGGGGTCCGGTGTCGTTGTGGTCCTTGGTGTGTTGCTGTTCGTTTACGCGACCTTTTCCAAGGGCAGCGAAGAACAGGCAACAGCCGGGTAATCCATGAATTTAATTCTTATCAAAGACGGTGGCAGTCTGATCTGTCACCGTCTTTTTAACGTTACAGGGTAAAAAATATGAATGATGCAGAGATTCCTTTTTATATGCCAGCGGCCAATGAATGTGAGCTGTTTGAGACCGCCTTCAAATCCTGCTTGCCGGTGATGCTGAAAGGGCCGACAGGATGCGGCAAGACCCGTTTTGTGGCCCATATGGCGGCCCGGCTTGGCCTGACATTGAACACGGTGGCTTGTCATGATGACCTTACGGCGGCGGACCTCACGGGCCGTTATCTGCTCAAAGGCGGAGAGACACAGTGGGTGGATGGCCCCCTGACCCAGTCCGTGCGAAACGGCGGCATATGCTACCTTGATGAGGTGGTTGAGGCCCGCAAGGATGTGACCGTGGTCCTGCATCCCCTGACCGATGACCGGCGGCTCCTTCCGCTGGAACGTACCGGGGAATTATTGGAGGCACCGGACGATTTTATGGTGGTAATCTCCTATAACCCGGGCTATCAGAATATTCTAAAATCTCTGAAGCCCAGCACCCGCCAGCGTTTTATCGGCATCCATTTTGATTATCCCCCGGCGGATCAGGAAGTGGAGATTATCTGTGCGGAAACCGGCCTTGACCGGGCGCGGTGCGTACCGCTGGTCAATCTGGCCCGCCGAATCCGCAACCTGAAAGATCTTGATTTGGAAGAAGGGGCTTCGACCCGGCTTCTGGTCTATTGCGCGACCCTGATTATGGCAGGGATTTCGCCGCTGGAGGCGGCGGAGGCCACGTTGATTGAGCCTTTGAGCGATGACGAAAGTGCCAAAGAGGGCCTGATGGAGGTGGTGCAGGCCACCTTTGGATAATAGGGGAAAAGCTGATGCTTGAGCTGTTTGAACCAGAAGAAATGGTTGGCAAGAAATGGCACCTGCTGGTGCGGGACCAGTCCAGCTATCCCCATTATAAAGACGCCGCCGTGCGTCTGGATGACATCAGGGATATGATCAGCATTTTCTTCCGGGCCATGGGCGGTGATCCGGGCGTGGATGTTGCCAGTGTCAGTGAGACATCACAGGGCCATCGTCTGGGGTGGCGTATGCGGCTGGGCATGGATCAGGAGCGTTTGCCCGTGGCCCGGCGGGACAATGACAGCCTGCTGCTGCCCCGCGAACTAGATTATTTCCCGGAAAAACATCTGAACCGGTCGCTCTATCTGTGGCTGGCGGTTTTTCTGGCCCATGCCAGTGACAGGCCCGTTCGCAAGCCTGAAAACTCTTTACATGGGGATTTGCTCACGATGGCACAGGCGTGGCAGACTACCGAATATATTATTGAGACCTATCCCGGCCTTGGCAAAAAATATGCCGAACTGTGCGCGGCTTTGCAACAGGCCCGCCCGGCCCGGTCCCTGCCTACCTATGAGGCACGGCTGGAACAGATCATACAGGATTTGCTGTTTGATTATGGATCAGCTCACGCTGATGCGGCGGCCTTGATGCATACGGTCTTGGCCGGGGATAATCTGCCGGATTTCCCGAAAATCCCCCGCAAATACAAGAGCTTTCTGCCCATTCCGCTCTGGGGAGATGTGGATGTTGTTCACCGGGATATTATAGATGATACCGACTTTGATGAGGCCGATGAAAGCGCCAAAAATATCTATAAGGATTTGCGGGATGGCCGCAAGCATGACGGGGTGCGCGAAGAGAATGATCAGGTGGACAAGCAGGACCCGCTGGCCCTGAACCGTTTTGAAAAAGTGATCTCCATGGCGGAAATGGTCAACGTCAATCGGGGCGTAGATGATGACGAGGATGAAGATGTGCAGTCGGCGGTGGATGATCTGGACGAGCTGTCCCTGACCCGCAACAAGAAAACAACCGCTTCCACCATCAAACTTGACCTGTCTGTGGCCGGGCAGGGTATTGAAACCACGCCTGTGGCGGCGGAACACAGCTATCCTGAATGGGATTACCGCTTGCAGGGCTATCGTCAGAATTTTTGCGCCGTCTTTTCCGCCCGGGCTGAGGAAGAAGCTGAAGGCTGGAACCCTGATGAGGCCACAAAACGGCGCATCCGGCGCATCCAGCGACAGTTTGAGGCCCTGCGCCCCCGGCGGGAGCGGGTGCATCGTCAGCAGGACGGCAAGGAACTGGATATTGATGCCATGATCCGGTCTAGCTGCGACCTGCGGGCCACGGGGGCGGGCAGTGATCAGATATATACGGATTACCGCAATCAGACCCGTGATCTCGCGGCGGCCATTTTGGCGGATGTGTCCCTGTCCACTGATTCGTGGCTGGACGGGCGGCGGGTGCTGGATGTGGAGAAAGAGGCCCTGATGACTTTGGCGCTGGGGCTGAAGGCCAGCGGCGATGATAATGCCATCTATTGCTTTTCCTCCCGCAAGCGTCACAATATCCGGGTGGATTGCCTGAAAGATTTTGACGAGGAAATGTCCCGTCATGTACAGAACCGGATTTCGGCTTTAAAGCCCGGTTACTATACCCGTATGGGGGCCGCCATCCGCCATGTGACAGCGCAATTGATTCTGCGGCCCAATCATCACCGGTTGCTGTTGCTGATCAGTGACGGCAAGCCCAATGACATGGATCATTATGAGGGCCGTTATGGTATTGAGGACACCCGCATGGCCATCCGTGAGGCCCGCAAGCAGGGGGTGGCGGTCTTTGGGGTCACGGTGGATGAAAAGGCGCGGGATTATTTCCCCTATCTGTTCGGGCCGGGCGGCGGGGCAATCATCCCCCATATTGACAATCTGCCAGCGGCCCTGCCGGCAATTTTCAGGAATCTTCTGGCTTAGTTCTTTTGGGGGGCAGGGAACAGACTGTAGCTATGCCCGCTGATGTAATAGGTGATCAGGCCGAGCCATTCATGGACGGCAAAATCCAGCTCATAAAGCGCCGCGCCCGCATCCGGTTTGCTGATCAGTGAAGTGGATAGTTCGGTCCGGTAATCAACGGGATAGGGCTGTATCATAATGCCTGCCTTCCGGTAAGCTCCGACCGCGCGCGGCATATGAAAGGCAGAGGTTACCAGAAACCATTTGCCGGTTTCGCTTGATTTGATCAGCTTCCGGCTTTCAAGGGCGTTGGTATATGTATTATAGGATTTGTCATCAAAGCGGATACGGTTCAGGTCTATTCCGGCTTCCGAAAAGAATTTTCGGGCAATTTCATTTTCAGTCATCATGCCGTCAAGCCGTCCCCCACCGCTATATATGATGGGCAGGGCTGGAAACAGGCGCGCCAGCTTTGCCGTCTCTATCAGGCGTTCCGCCGCACCGCTTAAAGAAACCTGATGATGAAATGTACTGACCCTAATCCGTTCAGCCCCGCCAAGGACAATAATGCCGCTATAGGGCGGTTGGCTGACATCATTTGTAAAACGGGCAAAACGGTTTTCCAGTGGGGCCATGACCAAATTGGTCAGGGGGCCAAACATGGCAAGGCCATAAAGGGTAACGCTGACCGTGATGGCCCACAGGCCCGGCTTTTGACGACCCCGCCATAAAAAAAAGACACCTACCAGTAACAGGATAAAGATCAGATTACTCGGCTGAAGAAACAACCAGGCCGTTCTTGAAATGATATTATCCCATGCCATCTAATTTATCTGGTGATATGTTTTATACCAGTGGATGAATTTTGGGATGCCTTCTTCGATCTTGGTCTTTGGCTCAAAGCCCAGATCATTCTGAATGGCGGTAATATCGGCGGCGGTTTCCTTCACATCGCCCGGCTGGATCGGTAGCATCTCCATCTCGGCTTTTTTGCCCAGACAATCTTCCAGAACCTTGATCATATCCAGCAATCTGACCGTATCGTTATTGCCGATGTTATAGACCCGGTGCGGCGCGTTGGAGCCAACGGTATGCAGGGTGCCATCATCCTTTGGCGGATTATCCAGACAACGGACGATGCCGTCAATAATATCTTCAATGAAGGTAAAGTCCCGCAACATATCCCCGTGGTTAAACACCGGGATCGGCTCCCCGGCCAGAATTTTTTTGGTGAAAATCCACATGGCCATATCGGGCCGCCCCCACGGCCCATAAACCGTAAAGAACCGCAGGCCGGTCTGGGGCATCCGGTACAGGTGAGCATAGCTCTGGCTCATGAGCTCATCGGCTTTTTTGGTGGCGGCATAGAGGGACACGGGATTATCCACCCGGTCATCCACGGAAAAAGGCATGTTTTTATTGCCCCCATAAACGGAGGATGAGGAGGCATAGACCAGATGCTCAAAGCCTTTTTTATGGCGGCAGTATTCCATGATGTTCAGATGGCCGATCAGATTTGACTGAGCATAGACAAAAGGGTTGGTCAGGGAATAACGCACCCCGGCCTGTGCGCCAAGATGAATGACTTTTTTCACATCATAGGGGGCGAGGGCCGCTGTAAGGGCTTCAAAATCTGAAAAATCCAGCTTAAGGAAGGTAAAGCCGGGGTTGCCCTTTATTTCAGACAGGCGGCTCTCTTTCAAGCTGACATCATAATAATCGTTCAGATTATCAATGCCGATAACCTCTTCCCCCCGTTCCAGCAGAAGTCTGGCAACATTAAAGCCGATAAAGCCGGCGGCACCTGTTACAACTATGGCCATAAATATCCCTCAAATGGAAATGATCGTTGATGTGTTATCTTCTAGCGTAATTGCCTTGTCAAATCCTTAAAAAATGTAGGCAGGATAAAAAATTTTAATTTTTGTGAAATCATCGTTGCATGTTGGCATAAATCTGCCTATGTTCGCCAAATCTTTTAGGCATGTTCAGGCCTGATGGGGTGTAGCCAAGCGGTAAGGCAACGGGTTTTGATCCCGTCATGCGCAGGTTCGAATCCTGCCACCCCAACCATTCTTTAAATATTAATTTGATACGGGAAATCTTGTTGGTGAGAGATTGAACGACCCGACATATCCTGTTACGGCTGCTCCCTTCCGGGTCTGACCGGATTGGCAGGTCAGTCGTCCGCCAATCTCTCGGCGCATATATGGTCTTTTTTCTGGGCAAGATCAAGGGCCTTGTTCATTGTGCTGGAAAAAAAATATCTTCTGTGGCACCCTGCCGGTCCCCGTAACAGTGACAGAGACAATCCCCCCATGATGAACCCGTGTATTTTTTCCGGCTTTTCCCTTGATCCCGCCGATCATCTGAGGGGGGATGAGGCATGGCTGGCGACGCAGCTCACCTGTGACAGCAGCCGCTTTGTGCGCTATTACCATGGGCGGCCATTGATGGATATATCGGACGGGTTGCGTCCCGCTGATGGTCCTTGTGATGTGGGGGAGGATGACTGGGTCTTTATGGGGCTGGACGGGGATGCGGCGGTCTTTGCGGTGGGCCTGAAGGTTAAGCCTGATTTGCCTGACCATGAAAAATTCATTGATCTGCGCTCCGTTGCCCTGCAACTGGGGGCATCGGGGTTCAGCGATATTCCGTCCCTTCTGGGCCGGGGAAAAATGTTGCTGGAGTGGAACGGGCGGCGGGATTTCTGTTCCTGTTGCGGCCATAAAACCCGGATGGAACGGGGCGGATATGTGCGTCAATGTATGAATGAAGATTGCCGTGCCGAGCATTTCCCGCGCACGGACCCGGTGGTGATCATGCTGGTGACCTCCGGCGACCAATGCTTGCTGGGCCGGGGGGTTGGTTGGCCGGAGGGTAATTATTCAGCATTGGCAGGTTTTATGGAGCCGGGCGAAACCATCGAAGAAGCCACCCGGCGGGAGGTTCTGGAAGAATCAGGGGTCAGGGTGGGCGATGTGCGCTATGTGAAAAGTCAGCCCTGGCCTTTCCCCTCATCCCTGATGATCGGGGTCCGGGCAGAGGCCCTGTCCACAGAAATCACCATTGACCCCGTGGAACTGGCCGATGCCCGCTGGTTTGAGCGGGATTATCTGCGGGAGGTGTTTGAAAACGGCAGCGGAAGTGACTTTAGAATCCCGCCAAATATTGCGATTGCCCGTCATTTGCTCGAAGAATGGTTGCACAAGGGCTAAGACCGTAATAGTAAAGGGATAGAAGCCCGCGCAAATTGGAGAATAAAAGAATGTCTGATGCATATAAAACCTATCAGGGTGTTATTTACCCTTGGCATTGTGACCATATGGGGCATATGAACGTCATGCATTATGTGGGCAAGTTTGATGAAGCCACATGGAGCCTTTTCTCCGACATGGGCCTTACGGGGCGGCGGATGCGGGATGAGCAAAAAGGCATGGTCGCCGTGGAGCAGAATATTCAGTATAAGGGCGAGCTCATGGCCGGGGATGTGGTTTCTGTCCATAGCGAAATTGTCAAACTTACCGATAAGTCGGCTACATTCCGTCATGAGATGCGCAATGTAGAAACCGGCAGTATAGCGGCCATCACCACCATGACCGGCCTGTATTTTGACCGGGCCGCGCGCAAGGCCATCAACCTGCCCGATGATATCAAGGCGAAACTACAGGATATGCTTTAATCACTTTTATTTCCGGTCAAGGCGATACCCGGCGGCGGGATAGCTGCCCAGGATACGGAATTCATGGGTGAAGAAGGCCATTTCGTCAAAGGCATGACGCACGCCCGGATCGTCCGGGTGCCCCTCAATATCCGCATAGAATAAGGTGGCGACAAAGGCGCCGTTCAACTGATAGCTTTCCAGCTTGGTCATATTGACGCCGTTGGTGGCAAAGCCGCCCATGACCTTATAGAGGGCGGCGGGCACATTGCGCACCTGAAAGACGAAACTCGTCACCGTGGTGCCTTCATTGGGCAGGTCGAACAAAGGCTCCCGTGCGAAGATTACGAAACGGGTGGTGTTATGGTCCGCATCCTCGATATCTTTTTTCAGGCTGTGCAGGCCGTATATCTCCCCGGCAAGGGAGGAGGCGATGGCGGCAATGGCCGGATCATTCAGCTCCGCGATTAATTTTGCGGCCCCGGCGGTATCGGAATAAACCTCAGGCTCCAGCCCCCAGCTCAGGATATTTTTCCGGCATTGACCGAGCGCCTGTTCATGGCTGCGTACCACCTTCAGGCTGTCCATGGTCGCGCCGGGGATAGCCAGCAGATGATGGTTGATGCGCTGGAAATGTTCGCCAATGAGATGCAGGGAAGAATGGGGGATCAGGTGATGGATCGCCGCCACCCGCCCGGCCACAGAATTTTCAATGGGAATCATGGCATATTTGGCACGCCCTTCCTCAACAGCGGCAAAAACATCCTCAAAAGTATGACAGGGCAGGGCGGTCATTTCAGGAAACATGGTTCGGCAGGCCAGATTGGAATAGGCCCCAGGCTCGCCCTGAAAAGCAACAATCTGCTCTGAATCTGATGTTTTTTGCATGTTTCGCCCTTTGTCAATTTTGCGCAGTATTAGGATTATGGTCCGATCTGTCAAACATTTTTGGCTTCTTGCTCTAAGAAGTCTTGTGCCCAGCCCAAAACATCTGTAAACACATGGATATAGGTAAATTTAGACATTCTAACATACGGGGAAGAAAAGTGAATTCCTTTGAACTGAATAAAGTTATAATGGCATTGTTGCTGACGGTGCTGATTGTGATGGGAATTAATGGCCTGGCAGGGGTTGTTTTTGATCATGAGGAAATGGCCAGCAATGCTTTCCCCATTGAAATAGCGGCGGCCCCGGCGGAAGACGCGGCGCCGGAAGCGGCTGTGGAACAGGGCCCGACTTTCGGGGAACTGCTGGCCACGGCCTCCGTTGAAAAGGGCCAGAAGATTTTCAAGAAATGCAAAGCCTGTCATACCACGGACAATGGCGGCAAGAATCTTGTCGGCCCGAACCTGTGGAATGTGGTTGGCCGGCCTAAGGGTAGCCTTGACAGTTACCGCTATTCCGATGGTATGAAGAGCCACGGTGGTGACTGGACCTTTGAAGACCTCAACGTGTTTCTGACCAAGCCGGGCAAATTTATCGCCAAGACCAAAATGAGCTTTGCCGGTTTGAAAAAACCAGCGGACCGGGCAGCAATCATTGCCTATCTTCGGTCTTTGAGTGATGCGCCGGCTGACCTGCCAGCAGTTGCCGCGCCTGAGGCGGCGGAATAATTATTCCGCCAGCCGCTTTATGAAAGTTAGCGGCGGCTCATCTGTCTGAAAACTGACAATATCAATGACCTCACGCAGGGGGTCGATACTTACCCGCATATGGTGGACATTGGCGTGAAGCAGATGCATGTCGTCCAGCATGAATCCCACATGACCGGGGAAGAAGGCAATATCCCCTTTCTGGGGGATGGCGTCATCGGGCAGAACCGTGCCGATGGCCCTGGCCTGTTGGTCGCTGTCTCTGGGGACGGTCATGCCCGTGGCGGCAAAGGCAAGCTGTACCAGTCCTGAACAATCAATGCCGCCGCTGGAATTCCCGCCCCATAGATAGGGGGCATAGAGAAATTTCAGGGCTTCCGAGGCCGGGTCGGTGCCATGAATACTGCTAATATGGGGGGCAAATATCCAATTGCCATCGGCCAGTTGGACAAAACCCTTGACCGGGACTTCATTGACCACCGACACGTGGGACATCATGAATATCTGACCCACGGGCGGGGCCTTGGCGTCGGGCTCTGGATAGATATGACTGCTGAGGCTGGTCACATGATGGGTAGAGGGGATTAGATCGGTACTGAGGGTATCAAGCCGGCAATAGCCCACATAACCGTCGCGCACGGCCTGCCCCCAGGCCCAGCCATCCTTGATGTCATAAACCGTGAAATGCTCGCCGTAAAGAAGCTGGTTGACGGTCATAGCCTTGTCATCGGGGGCATTGTGCAGATTGGTCAGGCCGTGGATCAATTGATATTCTGTCCTGTCCAATGACGCGACGTCCAGATCATCCCGCCTAGGTATTATTCTTGGGTCTGAGTCCTGATCAGACATTTTAGCTCCCTTATTTTATTCCGTGGATGGCTCAAAGTCATCACCCGGATTAATTTTTTTATTGGCCTTTTCCATGGTTTCGGCAAAATCTGCCAAAAAAACGGCACCCCTGACGGTGCGCTGGATCAGGACATTTCTTTTATCTGTTTCGTCTCTTGTACGTTTGGCATAGCCTAAAGCGCTTAAACTATCAACTGCTCTGGTGATCACGGGCTTTGAAACATTCAGTGCCGCTGCCAGCCCCCGTACCGTATGAGGCGGCGATTTAATATAAATCCGAAGCAGCAAGGCCCATTGCCGGGAGGTCAGGTCAGGCCCCTCGGACCTGATGGTCTCGCTCAGGGCCTGTAGCCATAATTTCAAGCCATTATGTTCGGTTAAATTAATGTTCATCGCCAAACCAGTGCTGTGTTATCTGTTTGATATTGCCTTTAAATTGGTCTTTCTGCAACTTTTTTCATGATGCGGGGCCAAAGCGATTCTTCAGATAGGCATAAACGGTGCGAAAGGCCATGGCCTCGCCGCCTTTGGGCCGTCCGGGCTGGTCGGTTAAATTCCAGGCAAAAACATCGAAATGAACCCATTTTTCAGGCTCTTTGACAAAATGCTTCAGGAACAGTGCCGCCATGATCGCTCCGCCGTAGGGGCCAGAGCCCATGTTATTGAGGTCGGCACAGTCCGATTTCAATCCAGGGGCATAAGGCGCATAGAGCGGCAAGCGCCAGACCGGATCACTTTCCGCCATGCAGCAGCCCGCAAGGCCCTGAGCCAGATCATCCCCATCGGTGAAGAAAGGAACAATGGACGGTCCCATGGCGACCCGAGCCGCGCCGGTGAGGGTCGCAAAATCAAGGATCAATGCCGGATTATCCTCTGCCGCCAGGGCCAGTGCGTCACAGAGCACCAGCCGCCCCTCCGCGTCCGTATTATCCACCTCGACCGTGGTGCCTTTATAGGTTTTGATGATATCGCCGGGGCGGAAGGCATCGGCGGAAATATTATTCTCCACCGCCGGAATCAGCAGACGCAGCCTTATGTCCAGCCCGCTGGCCATAATCGCCTGCGCCAAGGCCAGCGTATGGGCCGCGCCGCCCATATCCTTTTTCATGATCCGCATTCCGGCGGAAGGTTTTAAATCCAGTCCGCCCGTATCAAAGCAAACGCCCTTGCCCACGAGGGTCACCTTGGGCGCATCTGCGCGGCCCCAGCCAAGTTCCAGCAGGCGCGGTTGATTGGCGGCGGCCCGCCCGACTGCATGGATGCTGTTATAGCCCCTGGCCAGCAGATCTTCGCCCACGGTTTCGCAAAAGCTGGCACCGAAACGCGCTGATATGTCTTTCATAACGCTGGACAGGTGGCTCGGCCCCATATGGCAGGTGGGGGTATTGACCAGATCCCGGATCAGGGTGATGCCGTCAATAAGAATGGTGGCTTCTTTCAAATCATTCTTGTCTTTCAGGACCAGAACGGCTTTTTCCGTGTTCTTGTTTTCAAGATAACGGTCGAATTTATATTGGGCCAATGCCCAGACTATGGCCGTATGTTTGGGGTCCGTATCCTCTATCAGGCGATAATTTCCGGCGGGCAGATTGCGGGCCAATGCCGCCATATGCCACGGGTCATTTTCTTCTGTGCCAAGGCCGATGGCCGCCGCCGCCATGCCGCCCTGCGCATCGGGCAGGCGGAGTATTTCATTCTGCTTTGCAGTGAAGTCGTTGTCTTTGGCCCAGCGGGCTTGCGGCGCAGGCAGGCTGTCCAGCCACTCATCCAACCTGTCACGGGATACCCTGTGGAGGGGAATTGCATTGTCATAGCCTTCGGTGGTCAGGGTATCGGGCATGGGGTTTCTTTCTAAAGACTACAGCTTTGCACAGTAATATCGGCAAAGGCCCGCCGACCGGATATGACGGTGAAGCGATATTCCTTATCCTTGATAATCACGCTGTGATACAGGGGCAGGACGCCGTTGGCGGTCTGGCTTTCGCCGCCGGGCAGGGTGAAGGTTGCGGTGACAGGCTTTGTGGGGTCATACCATGCTTCCGGGTTGCCCTGTTCATTCAAGGTCGGACTACCCTTGCCGGTGATGGTGATCAGGCCCCGGTAAAAGCTGACGGAGCCGTCCTGTTGCTGAGATACAGGGGTATGAATGATGATACGTTTGGACTGGGACGGCTCGGTGCAGGTCTCATCCTTTGACAGGCCCGCGATCAGGCTGGCCATTCTCGGGGGTTTGATGCCGTCTGCGGCTTTCTGATTGATGACCGTGAGCAGATCCTGAATTTCCTTGTTGGGCAACAGCTTTTGCATCTTGTTCAATTCGGCCTCGGTATTGCCCAGTTCAAGACGCATGGCTTCCAGCTCGCTTTCCTGCTGGTTAAATTTTTCCGTGCTGTAATCCATATTGCGCAGGGCGATTTTCTGACCGGTATCAAAGGCGAAATAGCTACTGCCGATGAGAATGGCCAGAAAGAAGAGGCTTTTTATCAGGGTCCAGAGTTTCTGGCTACGGCGTTTATGAAGTTCTTTTCTGCGGGCAAGGCCGAGTGACATGATGGGTGATGTCCTGTGTGATTGTTTGATGGCGGAAGTCTAAACCAGAAGCCCGCATAGCTCAACAGAATATCTCCATCCTATCAATCCTACACCAATTTACCTTTCATCAAAATCTACTACAATCCGCTCGGTCAGGGGGTGGGCCTGACAGGTGAGGATGAAACCAGCTTCGACTTCGTCTTCTTCCAGTGAATAGTTGATTTCCATATTAACCTTGCCCTCGATAAGCTTGGCGCGGCAAGTACAACAGACGCCGCCCTTACAGGCAAAGGGCAGGTCTGCCCCCTGTTCCAGAGCCGCATCAAGGACATTCTCGCCGCCCATATCCAGATCAAAATTAAATTCGTCCCCGTCAACGATGACGGTAACATTGCTTATTTTCCCGGAAAGGTCGGTTTTTTCCTCAACACTCTCCTGAGCTGCGCCCTGGGTTGCGGTGGGGGAGGTGAACAGCTCATAATGGATATTTTCAGCCTTTTGACCGCGCTGTTTCAGGGTATCCGACACATCATTGATCATGTCTTCGGGGCCGCAGAGATAAACCTCGTCAGCACCGCTGGCCGGGATCAGGCGGTCCATAACCTGCGCCGCTTTTTCGCCGGTGATCCGGCCTGCAAACAGCTCTATTTCCTGATCTTCGCGGGACAGGATATTGATCATGTTAAAACGGCTGATATAGCTGTTTTTCAGGTCGTTCAGCCCCTCACGAAAGATGATGGATTTGCGGTTGCGGTTGCCGTAAACCAGCGTGAATGTGCTGCTGGGTTCGTAGGCCAGAATGGTACGGATGATGGCGATCAGCGGCGTGATGCCGGAACCGGCGGCAAAGCCCACGTAATGTTTCTTGTGTGACTTGTCCAGCGGGGTGAAGAAATTACCCATAGGCGTCATGACGTCAAGGCTGTCGCCTTCTTTCAGGCTTTCATTGGCAAAGCTGGAAAATAGCCCGCCTTTGATTTTCTTGACCGCTACCCGAAGTTCATTGTCAAACAGCCCACTGCATATGGAATAGGACCGCCGGGTGTCTTCGCCGTTGATAACCGTCTTCAGGGTCAGATATTGCCCGGCATTGAATTTATACTCCTTGCGCAGGGGAGCCGGCACATCAAAGGCGATGGAAACCGTATCATCGGTTTCCTGCCGGATGTTGGAAATTTTCAGATTATGAAAGACGGGCATGATGTATATCCTAAATACATTTGAAATAGTCGAAAGGCTCTTGGCAGTCAAGACATCGGTACAGGGCCTTGCAGGCGGTGGAGCCAAATTCGCTGATTTGTTCGCTGTTGGTTGAGGCACATTTGGGGCAGGCGATTTTCTTCTGGCCCCCGAACAGGACGCTTTTGTTGCTGGTGGTTTTTTCCGGCGGCGCGATGCCGTAAGCCGTGAGCTTCTCCCGGCCCGCCTCTGTCATCCAGTCCGTTGTCCATGCCGGGGACAGCTGGGTCGTGATCACCGGGTCGGGATAGCCGTGATTGATCAGCGTTTCCCGGATCTGTTCCTCCAGCATATACATGGCGGGACAGCCGGAATAGGTGGGGGAAATGACCACCTCCAGTTGCCCGTCCGCCGTATGCTGAACCGCGCGCGCGATGCCCAGATCAACGATGGACAGCACCGGGATTTCCGGGTCTTTCACCTCTTCCAGCAAGGACCAGATCACGTCAGGATTAAAATTCACGGCAACGGCTGACATGGCTTACCACGTACAGCCGGGATAACGCCGCTGCATGAATTGCATATCGGCGATGATGTAGCCAAAGCTTTCCGTATGGATGCCTTCGGCCTTGCCGCCCTTATGGGCCCAATCATTTTCCGGGCGGCTGAGGGTAGCCCGTGTCAGGACATCCGTTACCATCTGCTCCCATTCGGGTTTCAGGACCGCCGTATCCACGGCAATATTATCTTCCAGAAGCATCTTTTCCCCATCGGTCATGGTGAACAGCTCGCCGGTATAGGCCCAGAGGTCATTAATGGATTTCTGAACCCGTTCGTGGCTTTCTTCGGTGCCGTCACCAAGGCGGATCAGCCATTCACTGCTGAACCGCAAGTGATAGGTCACTTCCTTCAGAGATTTCGCCCCGATAGCCGCCAGTTCTTCGTCGGTGGATTGTGTCAGTGCGGTAAAGAACAGCTTGTTATAGGCGCTCATGAAAAACAACCGGACGATGGTATCACCCCAGTCACCGTTGGGAACCTCGGCCAGTAAAAGATTGCGGAAATCCTTTTCGTCGCGCAGATAGGCAAAGTCATCTTCGGTTTTACCCGTGTCGTCCAGCTTGGCGGCATAGGTATATAGCTCGCGAGCCTGCCCGATCAGATCGAGGGCACAGTTCATCAGGGCCATTTCCATCTCGATTGACGGGGCGCGAAAACACCATTCGGACATGCGGTGGCCGATGATCAGGCCGTTATCGCCAATTTGGGCCGCATATTGGACGAGGGCTTCTTGTTTGGACAGGTTGGTCATAATTCTTAACTCCAGTATAGGCACAGGATTACATTTTTCCGGCACCCTTGGGGATGTCATAGAAGGTGGGATGGCGATAGATTTTATCGTCAGCGGGTTCAAACAGGCTTTCCTTGTCCTCGGGCTTGGAGGCGGTGATGGCGTTTGACGGGACGACCCAGATGCTCACGCCTTCACTGCGGCGGGTATAGACATCACGGGCGGCTTCCAGCGCCATTTCGGAATCGCTGGCATGAACGCTACCGCAATGTTTGTGGTCAAGACCCGCTTTACTGCGGATGAATACTTCCCATAGGGGCCATTCTT
>UOED01000030.1_pt1 | contig 99789 bp, 99 predicted proteins | sample 1990161 | NCBI WGS metagenome assembly UOED01 (sample SAMEA4728526, study PRJEB27164) | hydrothermal vent metagenome | biome: marine basaltic hydrothermal vent biome; feature: marine hydrothermal vent; material: mineral | place: Pacific Ocean | collected 2011-06-14/2011-07-23 | depth 1741 m | reverse complement strand
AAAGCCGGACCGCGTCCGGTATGTCGATTACGCGTATGAACGCGGGGGCACCGCCAATCTGTTCATGCTGTTCGCGCCGCTTGAAGGCTGGCGTCTGGTCGAGCGTTTCGAATGGCATTATACGCCAAAGCATGGTTCATGGCTCGACATGGCCGAAACCGAACTCAGCGTGCTTTCCAGACAATGCCTCAACCGGCGTATTGGCGACAAAGAAAACCTTGAGGCCGAAGTCAAAGCCTGGCAGGCTTATCGTAACAAACATAACGCAAAAGCGGACTGGCATTTCTCAAACCAGACCGCACGCGTTAAACTTAAACATCTCTATCCGGCAATTTAGATGAATCGCGGTAATAGTACTTCCCCTGAGAATTTTCTTTAATATGTAAAATAAACTGACACTGGCATGTTTTCAATGGGTTAATGGACAGTGCTAAAATATTACACATTGGTGATGCGGTAGAACAGGGTAAGGTGAAAGAAGCAATGATTATTGTAGCGTTGAAGTTATTTCGAGAAATAATTTGAATATTTCCAAAACCGGCTATCTTTGTGAAGAAGGTGGGAACGCTCAGTTTTTTTTCTTTTTCTCCAGCAAAAAAGTCACCTTGGAATGGGGCTTTATATTGTCATGGTGAAGAATGGTGGCTTTGGGAGTCAGGGCGTTTTGGGCGAAATAATTATGCCAACCCTGAACACTGCGAAAGGTGAAGGGCAACGGCATATCCAATATACCTTTACCTTCAAGGCCCTTGATGATTTTCACCATCCCCACCACCATATTGGAGTAAAAATCATTCCAGACAGTGAATAGCCATTGCCAAGGGGAAAAATAGGTATCCTCGTAAATAATTAGCCCCCGACGGGAACAGCGCAGGGCTTCTTTGAATATCTCATCCTGATGCTTCACATGATGGAGCATAAAAGCCATCACGATCACATCAAAACTATTATCTTCGAAGGGCAGGCGGTGGCCATCGTAAAAGTCTATGGCGATATTGGCATCTGCATAGTCAACCACATCCACACCCCGGACCTCGGTATTGTATTTTTCGGCTATGGCCTCGCCAAATTTGCCGTTACCGCATCCCACGTCCAGAACCCGGTCCCCTGCTTTAATGAAGCCCCCAATATCAGACAGTCGTTGCTTACGGTCATTTTCAGCCGAAACAAACTGCATGGCGGCGTATTTCTTGCGGGGAATACAAAGATTGATCAGGAATAGCGGCAAAGACAACAGAAAGTAAAAAAGGCCCAATGGTAAATAGAGGATATTTCGGGTCAGGCTAATATACATACAGGCATTTCCGCGTGGTTCGTCGTTGAGAGCCTATAACATAAACATGATTTTTAACCAATCAAGGGGAACCGTATAATTCATCAGCCCGTTTTTCAAAGGCACCGATCATATGGCTCACGGCTTCGGTAAAAAACCCTCCGATCATTTTTTCAAAAAGCCGGTTTTTGAATTCAAAGTCCACAAGAAAGTCCACCCGGCAGCCGCCGTCCGCCGTTGCCGTAAACTGCCAATGATTATGGAGATACTTTAACGGCCCCTTGATATATTCCACCTCTATATGATCTTCGGCAAAGGTTACATGGGATGTGAAACGCTCCCGAAACATTTTAAAGCCGATGATCAGGTCCGCGTAAAGGCTGTTCTCCGTGCGATCATAGACCCGCACCCCTTGGCACCACGGCAGGAAATCCGCATAGCGATCTACATCCGCGACCATTTGATACATCTGATCTTTGCTATAGGGGAAATCTTTGACATCAGTAAATTTTGGCATTTAATCCTCGTTCAGGGGATTTAACTTTGCCATTTCCGCAATATCAATGGGGGCATCCATCTTTAGGCGCGCACTCTTTTTGGCTCGGGCGGCTTTCAGTTGTTCAAAATCCTCCCCCGCGTGATGGGAGGACCGGGTCAGCGGTGATGACGCCACATGCAGGAAGCCCTTGGATTTGGCCCGGGCGGCATATTTACCAAACTGGTCCGGGGTGATAAAATCTTCAACTGCCACATGCTTTGCCGTGGGTTGGAGATACTGACCGATCGTTATGAAATCAATATCGGCGGAGCGCATATCATTCATCACTTGCATCACCTCGGCCTCGCTTTCGCCAAGGCCCACCATAATGCCGGATTTGGTAAAGATGGTTGGGTCAATTTCTTTCACCCGGTCCAAAAGGCGCAGGGAATGGAAATAGCGCGCACCGGGCCGGATATGGTTATAAAGGCGCGGCACCGTTTCCAGATTGTGATTAAACACATCCGGCTTGGCGGCGACAACTTTTTCCAATGCCCCCGGTTTATTGCGGAAATCGGGGGTCAAAATTTCAATGGTGGTGTTTGGCGCATGCTCGCGCAGTTTTTCAATAACCCGGACAAATTGATCCGCGCCGCCGTCTTCCAGATCATCCCGGTCAACGGAGGTTATAACAATATGATTAAGCGCCATCTTGCCCGCCGCAATGGCCACATTATCCGGCTCCATCGGGTCCACCGGATTGCCCTTGCCGGTTTTGATGTTGCAAAAACGACAGGCCCGGGTACAGGTATCGCCCAAAATCATCACCGTGATATGCTTTTTCGCCCAGCATTCGCCGATATTGGGACAGGCCGCTTCTTCGCAAACCGTGTTCAGGTTAAGCTCGCGCATCATGCGGTAACTGTCCTGATAGCCCTTGGAAACCGGGGCCTTGACCCTGATCCAATCCGGTTTGCGTTTGAACTTCCTACTTTGCTGACCTTCAGCCATACCATGAACTTTCTTAAAGCCGTTTGCCCTACTTCGCCTAAAAAGGATTCCGGGTCAAGCCCGATATGGTTTTATTTTAAAAGTGCAACGCCTTGCCGTAAGCGTCCAGTACGCTCTCATGCATCATTTCCGACAAGGTTGGATGGGCAAATACCGTATGCATTAACTCCGCCTCGGTGGTTTCCAAGGTGCGGGCGATAACATAGCCCTGTATCATTTCCGTGACCTCAGCCCCAACCATATGGGCGCCGAGCAACTCGCCCGTTTTAGCATCAAATATCGTTTTTACAAGCCCTTCTGCTTCCCCCAGAGCAATAGCTTTGCCGTTGCCGATAAAAGGGAAACGACCGACCCGGATTTTATGGCCTTTGTCCTTGGCTGCCTGTTCAGTCATACCGACACTGGCCACTTGCGGACGGCAATAGGTACAGCCCGGAATATTGCCCTTGTCAATGGGATGCAGGTCTTTGATGTCCTTATTCCCCCGGTCGCGGGCGATTTTCTCAATGACGATCACCCCTTCATGGCTGGCCTTATGAGCCAGCCACGGCGGCCCGGTCAGGTCACCAATGGCATGAATGCCCTTGACCCCCGTATGGCCCCATTCATCGGCCACAATATGACCGCGATCAACCTTGATGCCATTTTCTTCCAGACCGATATTTTCCACATTGCCCGTAATACCAATGGCGACAATCACCCGGTCAACCTCAATAGTTTGGGCTTTGCCGTCTTTGCCTTCCACGGTACAGACAACGGTATCTTTTTTCTTGTCCAGCTTGGTTACGGACGCAGAGGTCATGATATTAAGCCCCTGTTTTTTAAAAGATTTCTCGGCAAAGGCGGAGACTTCTGCATCTTCCACCGGCATCACCCGGTCGAGCATCTCAACCACGGTCACATCCGCGCCAAGCTCGTTATAAAAACTGGCAAATTCAATGCCGATCGCGCCGGAACCAATGACAAGCAACCGTTTGGGCATCACATTGGGGGTCAGGGCATGGCGGTAGGTCCAGACAAGCTTGCCATCGGCTTTCAGGTGCGGCAATTCCCGCGCCCGCGCACCGGTGGCGAGGATAATATCTGTGGCCTGCACATCGGCGATCTTCTTGCCGTCCTTGCTGACCGTAAGCAGGCCGGGTTTTACCAGCTTGCCATCGCCTTCAATAACCGTGATCTTGTTTTTCTTCATTAAATGGCCAATGCCGCCGCTCAGCTGGGCCGCAATGTCCCGGCTTCGGCTGACCACCTTATCCAGATCAAAACCCGGATCTCCGGCCACAAGGCCGTAATCCGCCGCATGTTTCATATTATGAAAGACCTCGGCAGAGCGTAGCAATGCCTTGGTGGGAATACAGCCCCAATTCAGGCAGATACCGCCCAGATTTTCCCGCTCAATCACCGCCGTTTTAAAGCCCAGCTGTGCCGCGCGGATGGCGGCCACATAACCGCCGGGACCGCCGCCGAGAACCACAATATCAAATTTCTGTGTCATGTTTCAGTCCTTCAAAGCAACATGGTTGAGGGATGTTCAAGATAGGTTTTTATGGCGCCGAGGAATTTCGCGCCCACCGCCCCGTCAATGGCCCGGTGATCACAGGCCAGATTGACCGACATAACCGTGGCGGACGTAACCGCGCCGTCTTTCATAATGACCCGCTGTTCGCCGCTGCCCACGGCCAGAATAGCCGCTTGCGGGGGATTTATCACCGCCTGAAACTGCTTGATCCCCATCATACCAAGGTTGGAGATAGAGAAAGTCCCGCCCATATAATCTTCCGGCATTAATTTACCATCCCGGGCCTTTTTCGCCAAAGCCTTGGTTTCATCGGAAATCTGACGCAGGCCTTTTTGCTCGGCGCCGCGAATAACCGGGGTCACAAGTCCGCCGGGAATAGCCACCGCCACCGATACATCAGACCGGCTGTAATGACGCATCACATCGCCGCCGAACTGAACATTGGCTTCCGGTACTTTTTTCAGGGCCAGCGCACAGGCCCGAATGATGAAATCATTGACCGAAATTTTATACTCATCTGACAGGCTGTTCAGCTCTTTGCGGGCGGTGAGCAGGTTATCCAGCTCTATATCCACACCCAGATAGAAATGCGGAACCGTCTGTTTTGATTCCGTTAACCGCTTGGCAATGGTTTTACGCATATTGCTCAGCTTGATTTCCTCAAACGGTGCGTCACCGTCAAGCGCAGGGGCCAGAGCGGTTTTTGCCACAGGGACATAACCTTCAACATCCCGCTTAATCACCCGACCATGGGGGCCGGAGCCGGGTATATCGGCAATATCCACGCCTTTTTGCGTTGCAAGACGCCGGGCAAGAGGGGAAGAAAATGTTCGCTTTCCGGTATGGACCGGTGTCACCGGGGCAACCGGCGTGACCTCTGCAACTGCTTCTGCTTTCACAGGCACGGGAGCAGTCTTCTGGGCGGGTGCATCGGAAATAGCTGAGGCATCCTCACCATCCTCAAGCAGAACTGCGATCAATTGACCTACGGGCACATCCTCGGTGCCGTCCGCAATATAAAGCTTGCCGACCACGCCATCATCAATGCTTTCATATTCCATGGTCGCCTTGTCGGTTTCTATCTCGGCCAAGATAGTGCCGCTTTCAACTTTATCGCCCTCTTTCACCAGCCATTTGGCAAGGGTGCCGCTTTCCATAGTTGGGGACAGGGCGGGCATGTATATTTCGATAGCCATTAGTTTTCTCCCTGTGCATAACAGACTTTTTTCGCCGCAGCCACCACCTGATCATCGGTAACTACCGCCAGTTTTTCCAGATTGGCGGCGTAAGGCATGGGCACATCGGCATTGGTCACCCGGATCACCGGCGCGTCCAGATAATCAAAGGCATCCTCCATTAACCTTGCGGAAATTTCCGAGCTTATGGAACAGCTGGCCCAGCCTTCCTCGACACAAACAACCCGGTTGGTTTTCTGCACCGATTTAATAACCGTTTCCATATCAAGGGGGCGCAGGGTGCGCAGGTCAATGACCTCGGCCTCTATCCCCTCTGCCGCCAGCTTTTCCGCCGCAGACAGGGCAAATTTCACCCCGATGGAATAGGTAACAAGCGTCACGTCACTGCCTGCCCGAACCACTTTGGCCTTGCCCAGCGGCACGGTATAATCCTCTATATCCGGCACCTCAAAGCTCTGACCGTAAATCATTTCATTTTCCAGAAAGATCACCGGGTTCGGATTTTTGATGGCTGATTTGAGCAAGCCCTTGGCATCCGCCGCGCTATAGGGCGACACCACGATCAGGCCCGGCACATGGGCATACCATGAGGCGTAATTCTGACTGTGCTGCGCCCCGACCCGGCTGGCCGCCCCATTGGGGCCACGAAAGACGATCGGACATCTGATCTGGCCGCCGGACATATAGTTGGTCTTGGCGGCGGAATTGATAATATGGTCGATGGCCTGCATGGCAAAGTTAAAGGTCATGAATTCCACCACCGGCTTCAGCCCCGCCATGGAGGCCCCGACCCCAAGGCCGGCAAAACCATGTTCGGTGATCGGCGTATCAATGACCCGGCGGTCGCCAAATTCATCGTGCAATCCTTGGGTGACTTTATAGGCCCCCTGATATTCGGCCACTTCCTCGCCCATGATGAATACATCATCATCAAGGCGCATTTCTTCAGCCATGGCATCCCGCAGAGCTTCGCGGACGGTCTGTGTGGTATATGTAGTGCCTTCGGGCAGGTCGTCTTCAATGACTTTTACGACATCAGGCGTCACGACGTCAGGCGTATCCACGGGCGTAGAAGCTACGGGAACCGCAACAGACGTCACCTCACCGATGCTTGAGGCATCCTCGCCGTCTTCCAGAATAACGGCAATGACTGTGCCAACGGCAATGCCTTCGCTGCCGTCAGGAACAATGATCTTACCAATCACGCCCTCTTCGTCGGTTTCAAGTTCCATGGTCGCCTTGTCGGTTTCGATCTCGGCCAGAATATCACCGGCGGAAACCTTGTCCCCCTCCTTGACCAGCCATTTGGCAACAGTTCCCTCAATCATGGTTGGCGACATGGCCGGAAGCATAATTTCGATTGTCATGATATTTTCCTCTTACTCAGCCACAAGAATGTCAGTGTAAAGTTCGGACGGGTCCGGTTCGGGACTTTCCTGGGCGAATTTAGCCGCTTCCGCCACGCGGGCTTTCACATCCTTGTCGATGGCTTTCATATCGTCCTCTGACATGATTTTGCCGTCCAGAAGCCGCTGTTTGACCTGATCAATGGGGTCATGTTCAGCGCGCATTTTCTGAACTTCTTCCTTGGAGCGGTATTTGGCCGGGTCGGACATGGAATGGCCCCGGTAGCGATAGGTATTCATTTCCAGCAGAATAGGCCCGTTGCCGTCGCGGCACCATTTCACCGCCCGTTCCGCGGCTTCCCGAACGGCCAGAACATCCATGCCGTCCACGGCCTCCCCCGGAATGCGGAAGCTTTCCCCGCGCCGGTGAAGCTCAACCTCTGACGAGGCCCGCTTGACGGCGGTTCCCATGGCATATTGATTATTCTCGATCACAAAAACCACGGGCAGGCTCCACAGCTCCGCCATATTGAAGCTCTCATAAATCTGGCCCTGATTTGACGCCCCGTCACCGAAATAAACCACCGAGACATTATCAGTCCCCCGGTATTTATGGGCAAAACCAAGCCCGGCCCCGATGGGCACCTGTGCCGCCACGATGCCGTGGCCGCCGTAAAAACCATGTTCTACGCTGAACATATGCATGGACCCACCCTTGCCCTTGGAAATACCGTTCGCTCGTCCGGTGAGCTCCGCCATGATCTCTTTCGGGTCAATCTTGCAGGCCAGCATATGGGCATGATCCCGGTAGCTGGTCAGGATCGTGTCGCCGTCCTTCAGGGTGGACTGGATGCCGGTAACAACCGCCTCCTGCCCAATATAGAGATGGCAAAAACCGCCGATCAGGCCCATGCCATACATTTGACCGGCCTTTTCCTCGAAACGCCGCATCAGCAGCATCTCCCGGTAGAAGGCCGTCAATTCATCGGGCGTTGCCGTCAATATTTTGGGTTTCAGGGGTTTGCGCCGCGCGGCGGGTTTGCCTGCTTTGGTGATTTTCTTTGCCATATTTCAACCTATCTTCATGAATAGCGGTCAGTATCCAGTTATTTTACTAAATAATGATTAAAAGTCATTGAAATACAAGCAAAAATTTAAATTAACTGATTTTAAGTTAATACAAAAAATTAAGCCATTGAGAATAAATCAGAAAAAATATTTTACTGAACAGCTACAGGTGATTGCCGGTAGCTTCCCGTGGCTTAAGACGTTATGATCACGGCCAACCATAGCCTTATTTTTATAAGAATATTCGAATATTTATAGGTCTTCATTATTTATTAAGGATAAAGCGATAATCTGATGCTGATTAAAATAATAGTATGATGGTGGTGTGAATGATATATGACAGCAAAGCCAGTCAAGGTGTGAGAAGTGTGCTCAGCACTATGCGCAAGCATAATCGGCGCACTGTTATTCAAACGGCCACGCTTAACGTTGGCGATTTTAAGTTTCCCTGTACCGCCTATGATATTTCGCTGGGGGGCATCCGCCTGAAAGTGGATATGCCCATTGAGCAGGGAACGAATGTTCTGATACAGCTGAAAAATAAACTGAAACAGACGGCCCGGGTGATCTGGTCTGCTGACGGGTTTATGGGGCTGAGTTTTGAAGATAATCCAGAGGCGGTTCGTGCCGGACTTGGCAGTTTGGCCAATGGATTGAGTTAGTAATGAGGTTGCGTAAAGTGAGTAAAATCAATCAAGAAGCAAGCGAAGAAAATCGCCGCCAGTTTGCCCGCCAGCATGTTTTGCTGAAGGCTAGGCTGGATACGGGCGATTATGAATTTGAATGTGTGGCCTATGACCTGTCGCTGGCCGGGGTCAAAGTAAAGCTGGACCTTCCGTTAAAAGCCAAATGTGATGTCTGGCTGATGGTCAAGGACAGTGCCCATATTCCGTCAAAGGTTTCCTGGGTGAAGGATGGCTATATCGGTCTTGCCTTTTCACTCTCACCGTCACAGGTGGCTAAAATTCTGGGACCTGTCGGGGCCCGGTTGCCAAAACGCTAAACCTTATATTTTAGTATATAAACATATCTTTGATGGTGATTCTTCCGAGTCCCTGCCGCCGATAGGCTATGCGATACCCTGTTAACCATGTTTTTCCTTAAAAACTTAATCACTTGATTATTTTTCTGAACCCGCAAATGCTCAGGCAATAGCGGGCGGAATCCCCCTATCCTGTTAGAAACATGACAGATTCTTGTCTGCCCTCTCTGATTAACCTATTTTTAACCATGGATGAGTACCATCTAATCCCATTGACTACCCATTCAATACCATGTTATCCCGTATGGTAGGTAGGATGAGGAGCGAAGGGACGCTTTTAGCATAATCAGATAATATCAACATGGGGCAGGTAATGCCATTATTTACGTCGACATACACTAATAAGGTGGATAAGAAAGGCCGGGTTTCCATTCCGGCGGCTTTTCGTGCGACGCTTCCCGCTGATGATCAATCCATCACCGTCCTGCCGTCTCTTGTCAGCAAAGCCATAGAGGGCTTTGATTATCAGTATCTGAGCGAGATCAGCAACCGCCTGAGTAATTTCGACATGCTCACCACGCCAAGCCTGACTTTGGACCCGGCGGCCAAAATTTTATCCAGAAGCCTCACCATCTCCTTTGACGGAGACGGGCGTATCGTTCTGCCACAGGAATTGATGAAGCATGCGGGGATAACGGACCGGGCGGTTTTTGTCGGTTTTGGCCGGACTTTTCAAATCTGGTCACCAAAGGAATATGACGTGGCTATATCGGGGGGTGACGGTACATGAATGTAGCGTCCGACATACCCCATGACCCCCGTCATTTCCCCGTTATGGGCGGCGAAGTTCTTGACCTTATGGCCCCCGTGGCCGGAGAGGTCTATGTTGACGGTACTTTTGGTGCAGGCGGCTACAGCAGGGCTTTGCTGGAAGCCGCAGATTGCACTGTCTATGCCATCGACCGTGACCCGGCGGTGGCGGAAACTGCAAAGAATATGGCGGCAGAATTTCCGGGCCGGTTTCATTTGCTACCCGGATGCTTCTCACGTATGACGGAATTGCTGGTCGAAAAACAGGTCGATACGGTCAATGGTGTCATGCTGGATATTGGGGTTTCCTCCATGCAGTTTGACGATGCGGCGCGCGGGTTTTCCTTTCAGAATGACGGCCCGCTCAGTATGCGGATGAGCGATCAGGGCTTAAGTGCCGAGGATGTGGTCAATGACATGGCCGAGGGCGAACTGGCCGATGTCATCTACCAGTTTGGCGAGGAAAAAAAATCCCGCCGTATTGCCCGCGCCATTGTTGAGGCCCGCAGCCTGAGCCGGATCACCCGTACGGCGCAGCTGGCCAATATCATTGAAAAGGCCGTGGGTTATAAGAAATATATCAAGGGCCGCAGACAGATACATCCGGCTACCAGAACATTTCAGGCCTTGCGCATCCATGTCAATGATGAATTGGGCGAGCTGGACCGGGGGCTTGTGGCGGCGGAACAGATTTTGGCCGCCGGGGGCCGGTTATGTGTGATCTCCTTTCATTCACTGGAAGACCGGATCATCAAAAAATTCTTTAAACAGAGAAGTGGCATCCAATCCCGTGGTTCCCGGCATTTGCCGCAGGCAGAGGACGATGGGGGCGACAGCGTTCCCTCTTTTGAGATGATTGTCCGGGGCCCCATGAAGCCGTCCAAACAGGAAATAGAACAGAATATCCGCTCTCGCTCGGCAAAATTGCGTTGTGCGCGCCGGATGAATGCGGCCCCTTGGGGAAGTGACAAAACCGGAGATGAGAAATGATCAGGATAGTTGCAGGATTTTTTGTGTTAATGGTGATGATTTCGGCTGGCACCGTCTATAGTCTCAAAGAGACAACGGAACGGCTCGAGGCCCGCAAACAACAGCTTTCCGCTCAAATATTGAAAGACCGGTCCGCTATCAAGGTCTTGCGGGCGGAAATGGCTTATCTGTCACAGCCGAAACGTCTGCAAAAACTAAGCCAGCGTTTTCTGGCACTTTCTCCTGCGCGTCCCTATCAAATGGCGTCTTCGATCAATGGCATCGCAGGCCGTGACGGGGTTCAACGGGCCTCCCTCCCGGTAGATGAGTTTCCAGTGTTACTGCCACAGGAAAAACCCCGTTTTGAGAAAAAGAAATTTGAGGGGGCGATTGTACGGGCCTCTTTCCCGGTGGTCCAAAAGCAATCAATCCAGAAAACTGAAGATAAGAAGATCGACTTTTATGAACGTATCTCCCTTAAATTGGAGACAGAGAAATGAGATCAGCCGACCTTCATATTGAAGGGGCCAAGTCTGCCGCCATAGAGGTGGCACGCAATCGGCTGATTGTGCCGGTGTTTCTGTTCGTGCTGGGCTTCTCCGTGTTGGCTGTCCGGCTGGTGTCCATCAGCATGTTTGAGGATATTTCAGACCGGATCACACAGGCCGGGTCTGACAAGGTGGAGATCATTCGGGACCGGGCCGATATATTGGACCGTAACGGCATCATTCTGGCGACAAATCTTTCGGCGCCGTCATTGGCGGTGCGGCCAAGGCTGATCACGGACCCTGTGGAGGTCGCGGGGAAGATCGTCGCTGTTCTGCCGGAATTGAACCGAACGCGGGTGCTGAACAAGCTCAAATCATCCCGGCATTTTCTCTATCTCAAACGTAACCTGAGTCCGAAACAGGTCTGGAAAATCAATGCGCTGGGGGAACCGGGGCTTATTCTGGAGGATGCGGAAAAACGGGTTTACCCGCAGGGGCGGCTTGCCTCCCACGTGCTGGGTTATGTGGATGTGGATAACAGGCCGCAAGCCGGGGTCGAGAAATTCTTTAATGACCATCTGTCAAATCCGGAACGGTCCAATGATCCGCTTTATCTGTCCCTTGACCTGCGGGTGCAATATATCATGCGCGAGGAACTGAGCCGCGCCATGGAAAAATTCTCTGCCAAGGGGGCGGCGGGCATTGTGATGGATGTCAACACCGGCGAAGTGCTGGCCATGACCTCTCTGCCGGACTTTGATGCCAATGAATCTATCCGCCCCGATGCGCCGGAAATGAAAAACCGTAATATTCTGGAGCCTTATGAAATGGGGTCCGGTTTCAAGAGCTTCACCATTGCCATGGCGCTGGATGCCGGGGTGGTTAAATTGAAGGACGGCTTCGATGCGACGGAACCTTTAAAGGTTGGTGGCCGGACCATTCATGATGACCATGCCAAAAGGCGGGTCTTGACCGTACCGGAGATATTTACCTTCTCGTCCAATATTGGCGCATCGCTGATCATCCGGGAAGTGGGTATTGAGCGTCAGAAAATCTATCTTGAGCGGTTTGGCCTGTTTGACAAGCCGAATATAGAACTGACCGGCCTGTCCTGGCCCATTCTGCCCCGCCGCTGGGGGGAGATTCAGTCCATGACGGTTTCCTACGGCCATGGTATTGCGGTGACACCCTTGCATCTGGTGTCGGGAATTGCCGCTGTGGTCAACGGCGGACGCCTTATTCCTGCCACCTTGGTCAGCCATGATCATGATCAGTCACAGGCCGCCTATGACGGGGCAGGCGTGCAGATTATTTCTTCGGATACCAGCCGGAAAATGCGGGATTTGATGCGGCTTGCTGTGGACTATGGCAGCGGTGCCAACGCCCGGGTTGACGGCTACCGCGTGGGCGGTAAAACCGGGACGGCTGAAAAGGTGGTCGATGGCCATTACAGCCGGACGGATAAAATTACATCCTTTGTCGGCGTCTTTCCCATGGATAATCCGAAATATGTGGTTTTCGCCATGCTGGATGAGCCACAGGGTACGGAAGATACTTTCTATAAGGCAACGGGCGGCTGGATTGCGGCCCCGGTGGTCGGCAAAGTAATCCGCCGCATTGGCCCCATGCTGGGCGTGGTGCCAGAGGCCGGTATAGAGGAAAGATTTCAGGATTTGATCCTGATCGGTAACAAAAGAAATTAACGCGAACAAGGTTTAAGAAACGGCGCACAATGAAACTATCTGAACTGCTACAGGATACAGCAACAGACCGTGATATGGAGATCACAGGCCTGACTGCGGACAGCCGGGCGGTAAAGGCAGGGTTCCTTTTTGCCGCTCTTCCCGGCACCCAGGTTGACGGGGCGAAATTCATTGGCGATGCCATAAAGGCGGGGGCAGCGGCGATCCTGTGCCGTCCGGATGCGGTGCTTGATGATGACAGTGTGGTCTGGATTACAGACCCTATTCCGGCGCGGTTGTTTGCTCATATTGCCGGACGCTTTTTTGATCGTAAGCCTGATGTCATCGCGGCGGTAACCGGCACCAACGGCAAGACGTCCGTTGCCTCTTTCACCCGTCAGATTTGGGAATATTTGGGCCATAAGGCTGGAACCGTGGGCACATTGGGGATCAGCGGGCCGGGTATCGAACGTACCACCGGCATGACCACGCCGGACCCGGTAACCCTGCAATCGGCCTTAAGTGATCTTTGCGATGCGGGCGCGAGTCATGTGATATTTGAGGCGTCCAGCCACGGGCTGGCTCAATATCGTCTGGACGGTATCAATGTGTCGGCGGCGGCCTTTACCAATCTGACCCGCGATCATTTTGACTATCACGGCAGTCAGGAAAATTACTATTACGCCAAGGCCCGCCTGTTTGGCGAGGTCATGAAACCGGGCAGTGTGGCCGTCCTCAACGCGGATTGTCCGTTGGTGATGGAGGTGGCTGATATATGCTGGGCCAGAGGTCACCGGGTGATTACGGTTGGCCATCATACAGGCGATATTCGTCTGCTTCGTCAGCGTAGCAATGACACCGGGCAGGAGCTTACCATAAGCTATGGCCCGGAAATCTATGATTTAACCTTGCCGCTGACCGGATCGTTTCAGGCTATGAATGCCTTGATGGCGGCAGGTCTTGTTATCGGAAGCGGCGGTGATGTGGCCCGGACTTTCAAGGCCCTGTCCTACCTTAAAGCGGTGCCGGGCCGGATGGAGCAGGCCGGACGCCATGCTTCCGGGGCCAGAATCTATGTGGATTATGCCCATACGCCCGATGCTTTGGAGGTGGTTCTGAAAGCCATCCGCCCCCATACCCGGAATAAACTGTCAGTGGTTTTTGGCTGCGGCGGTGATCGGGACAAGGGCAAGCGCACCATCATGGGAAAAATTGCCGCTGAATATGCTGACCGGATATATGTGACCGATGATAACCCGCGCACAGAGGATGCGGCTCAAATTCGGGCCGGGATCATGGCCGGGTGCCGGGGAGCCACAGAAATTGCTGACCGGACCGAGGCCATTCGCGCGGCGGTGAATATGCTGGGCAAGGGCGATATCCTTCTTGTAGCAGGCAAGGGCCATGAGCAGGGACAGATCATCGGTGATGTTACCCGCCCCTTTGATGACAGGTCCGAAATCCGTTCCGCTCTGACGGCACAATCCTGTGATTTGCCAGAGGGAAGACGAGCATGACCCTGACACCATTGTGGACAGCATCGGAAATCGCCGGAATATTCGCCGTGGATATGGATGGCCCGTGGCAGTGTCAGGGTGTCTCTATTGACAGCCGGAGTGTTGAGGATGGCGATCTTTTCTTCGCCCTGATCGGCCCCAATTCCGACGGTCATGACTATGTGAAAATGGCCATAGCCAAGGGCGCGGTTGCCGCCGTGGTCAGCAAACCGGTGGCGGGGCTTGACCCCAAACTCCTGATTATGGTGCCGGACGTGAAGGCGGCGCTGAATGAGCTGGGCCGGGCGGGCCGTGCCCGGGTGCAGGTGCCTATCATCGCCATCACTGGCAGTGTGGGCAAAACCGGCACCAAGGAGGCCCTGAAAAATGCCCTGAATCATAACCGGAAAGTCCATGCCAGTGTGCTGAGCTATAACAATGACATCGGGGTTCCCCTGTCCTTGGCGCGCATGCCACGGGATGCGGATTACGGTATATTTGAGCTGGGCATGAATCATGCGGGCGAGCTGACACCGCTATCCAAAATGGTCCGGCCCCATGTGGTGATGATCACCACCGTGGAATTGGCCCATAGTGAATTTTTCAAGGATGTGGCCGCCATTGCCGATGCCAAGGCAGAAATTTTTGACGGCCTTGAGCCGGGCGGTACGGTGATCCTTAACCGGGACAATGGGCAATATGGGCGTCTGCGGGATAAAGCCACGGCCCTTGGCATTGACAAGATCATTTCCTTTGGCGCTGATGAGGCGGCTGATGTGCATATTCTGCGGCAGGTGTTTCATAATACCTGTAGCTGTGTCATCGCCCGGATTATGGGTCATATAATGACTTTCAAGGTGGGGATGCTTGGTCATCACTGGGTTATGAATAGTCTGGCTATTCTGGCCGCCGTTGGGGCGGTTGGCGGGGATATTGGACTGGCGGGGCTGGGGCTTGCGCATATGAAACCGCTGAAGGGGCGCGGGCGGCGGCATCAGATATTTCTGGATATGTCCGGGGAGGCCTCAATCCTGTTGATAGATGAAAGTTATAACGCCAACCCGGCGTCCATGCGCGCGGCGCTGGAGACTTTGGAACAGACCTCAAAGCAAACACGGGCAAGACGGATTGCGGTATTGGGTGATATGGCGGAGCTCGGCGACAAAAGCGCGGATTTGCACGGCGCATTGGCTGAGGTAATCAAGGATAATAATATTGACCGGGTCTATACGGTTGGTCCTCATATGAGGAAACTGTTTGAGCGTTTGCCGGAATTTCGGCGCGGGGGCCATTTTGAGGGCCGCCGTGCGCTGGAAATGAAACTCATGCAGGATTTGCGGGCCGGGGACGTTGTGATGGTCAAAGGGTCAAACGCCAGCGGCATGAATAAAGTTGTTGAAAAAATACAGGATATGGAAGCCACGGGTGTGAAGCAGGCCATATGAGGGACAAGACCAGATGCTATATCATTTTTTATATCCGTTAAGCGATGATTACGGGATATTCAACCTGTTCAGATATCTGACCTTTCGGGCGGGCGGGGCCTTGATGACCGCCTTTCTGATCAGCTTTCTCTGTGGTCCCTCGGTCATCGGGATGCTGAAAAAGAAACAGAAAAAAGGCCAGCCCATCAGGCTGGACGGGCCGGAAGGTCATCTGTTGACCAAACAGGGGACGCCGACCATGGGCGGCTTTCTGATTTTACTGGGCCTGTCAGCAGGCACATTATTGTGGACAGATTTGACCAATCAATATATCTGGGCCTGTCTGGTGGTGACCACCGGCTTTGGCCTGATTGGCTTTCTGGATGATTATCATAAAATCACAAAGTCCAGCTCGGACGGGGTGTCCGGGCGCATGAAGCTGCTCATGGAAATTATCGTGTCAGCCATTGCGGTATTGATCATCATGGACAAGGCCGGGGACGGGATAAATACGCAACTTGCCCTGCCGTTATTCAAGAATGCCCTGATTGATCTGGGCTGGTTTATGGTGCCCTTTGCCATCTTCGTTCTGGTGGGGGCCTCCAACAGCGTGAACCTGACCGATGGTCTGGACGGATTGGCGATCATGCCGGTGATTATCGCCTGCGGCACTTTTGCCCTGATAGCCTATCTGGTGGGCAACAGCGTTTTTGCAAATTATCTTCAGGTAACCTATGTGGCCGGGGCGGGGGAGCTTGCGGTATTCTGTGCGGCCATCATTGGCGCGGGGCTTGGGTTCCTGTGGTATAACGCGCCGCCGGCCATGATATTCATGGGCGATACCGGCAGTCTGGCCTTGGGCGGGGCGCTGGGTGTGGTCAGCGTGGTCACCAAGCATGAGATCGTGCTGGGCATTGTCGGCGGGCTGTTTGTTTTGGAAACCGTATCTGTGATTGTACAGGTGGTATCCTTCAAGTTAACCGGAAAGCGGGTGTTCCGCATGGCCCCCATTCATCATCATTATGAGCAAAAAGGCTGGGCCGAACCAACCATTGTTATTCGTTTCTGGATCATCGCCGTGTTATTGGCGTTGGTCGGGCTTGCCACGTTGAAGTTGAGATAGGGCGGATTAATGACAGTATTTTCAAGAACCGATACCAGCCTGCTCAGCAATTGGTGGTGGACTGTGGACCGCCGCCTGTTGATGTGTCTTGCGGCCTTGATCGGTCTTGGCATTGTGATGACATTTAGCGCAAGCCCGGCCATTGCCGATAAGCTGGGGCTGGATAGCTTTCATTTTGTCAAACGGCAACTGGTCTTTCTATCTATGGCCCTGATCACCATATTCGGGGTGTCTTTGCTGCCTATTGCGTGGGTTCGGCGGTTTGGGGTTCTTCTGTTTGTGGCCTGCCTGCTGTTGCTGGCCCTCACACTGGCCATTGCACCGGAAGCCAAGGGCGCCCGCCGCTGGCTGCGCATCGGCAGCTTCACCCTGCAAGCATCAGAGTTTATGAAACCAGCCTTCATTATTTTCTCAGCATGGATATTCTCAGAGGTCCATAAATCACCCGGTTTTAAAGGCTGGACCATTGCCATCCTGTCTTATGTGGTTGTGGCGGCTTTTTTGATTGCCCAGCCGGATTTTGGTCAGACGGTGCTGATTTCCATGGTCTGGGCGGCGCAGTTCTTCATGGCGGGCCTGCCTATGATATGGGTGCTGGGCCTTGGCGGCCTGGGTATGGGCGGGATTTTTCTGGCTTATTTTCTGATCCCCCATGTGACGGACCGTATTGACCGGTTCATTTATCCGGAACTTAATGACACCTTTCAGGTGGATACGGCCATGAATGCTTTTCGCAGTGGCGGACTGTTTGGCCGGGGTCCGGGTGAGGGCGCGGTGAAGAAAATTCTGCCTGATGCCCATACGGATTTCATCTTTGCGGTCACGGGCGAGGAGTTCGGCATGATCCTGTGTCTGGTCCTGATCGGTATTTTTGCCCTTATTGTTATTCGCGGGCTGATTAACCTGATGAAGGAAACCGACCTGTTTGTGTTTCTGGCCGCTGCCGGGTTGCTCATGGAGTTTGGCTTGCAGGCCTTGATTAATCTGGGGGTTAACCTGTCAATTCTGCCCAGCAAGGGCATGACCCTGCCGTTCATCAGTTACGGCGGATCGTCCATGCTGTCGCTGGCCATTGGCATGGGCATGGTGCTGGCCCTGACCCGAAGCGGTGGACGGGATAATCTGGAAAACCTGAATTCCGCATGGAGACAGCTATGAAGCGGCGGCGCACCAGCCATATTGTCCTTGCCGCCGGGGGAACCGGGGGTCATGTCTTTCCGGCCTGCGCCCTGAAGGATGAGCTGTTGCGCCGGGGCCATGAGGTCAGTCTTATCACCGATCAGCGCGGCTTTGATTACCGTGATCATTTCGGTGACGTGAAAATTCACCGGGTCAGCAGCACTAACTTTTCCAACCGGGGCCTTCTGGGCAAGCTGTTTGCCCTGCCCAAAATTATCAGCAGCATTTTCGATGCCCGCCGTATCCTGCATGACATGCGGCGTTCGCCCGGTGTGGTTATTGGCTTTGGCGGCTATCCGTCTTTGCCCACGGTCAAGGCCGCCCTGTCACTGGGTATCCCCACCTGCATCCATGAACAGAATGCGGTGCTGGGCCGGGTCAACCGCTATCTGGCCCCGTCCGTTGATGCGGTGGCTTTGTCTTTCGAGAAAACCCGGAAGCTAAAGACAGAGACTTATAATCAGGTGATTGTCACCGGCAACCCTGTTCGTCAGGAGATCGTGGAACTGGGTGATAAATTCTATCCTGATATTGGCGAGGACCGGATTTTCCGCATCCTTGTCATCGGCGGCAGTCAGGGGGCGAGCATTTTCAGCGAGGTCGTGCCGCAGGCCATCTCCACCTTGCCACGCGCCCTGCAACGGCGATTGCAGATTACCCAGCAATGTCGGCCAGAGGATATTGAACAGGTTCGCGCGGCCTATACCAACACCAAAATTGCCGTGGAACTATCCACCTTCATTCCGGACATCGCCCATTCGCTGGAATGGTCCCATCTGGTGATTGGCCGGGCCGGGGCCTCAACCATTGCAGAGCTTACCGCATCGGGCCGGGCGGGCGTTCTGGTGCCTTATCCCCATGCCACCGATAATCACCAGATTGAAAATGCCCGTGAAATGGTCGTGGGCGGCGGCGCGTGGCTGTTTAATCAGAAAGAATTTAACGCGGCGGAGCTGGCAAAATTACTGCAACGTCTGGCCAAACGCCCCCGTGATGTCTGGCGCGCGTCAGAGGATGCGCGCAAAGTGGGCAAGCCCTATGCCACCAAAGACCTTGCCGATCTGGTGGAGCGTCTGGCACTGGTCAAGGGCGACAGCCGCAGTATTCGCGTGACTAAAATAGAACCCAAAATTAAAGAGAATGTAGCCTGAATGAATAAATCGATCCAGCCGGTAAAGATTGGCCATCCCATTAACATTGGCATCCTGCATTTTGTGGGCATTGGCGGCATCGGCATGAGCGGTATCGCCGAGGTTATGCATAACTTCGGCTATAAGGTTCAGGGCAGTGATATTGGCGAGAATGCCAATGTGGAACGGCTTCGCGCCCTTGGGATCAAAATTATGATCGGCCAGCGGGCGGAAAATCTGGCCGATGCCTGGGGCATTGTCTGTTCCTCTGCTATCAAGCCCGATAATCCGGAAGTTGTCGCCGCCCGTACCGCCAAAATGCCGGTGATCCGGCGGGCGGAGATGCTGGCGGAATTGATGCGGCTGAAATGGTGTGTCTCCATCGCGGGTACTCACGGCAAAACCACCACAACTTCTATGGTGGCGGCGGTATTGGATGAGGCGGATTATGATCCGACAGTCATTAACGGCGGCATCATCAATGCCTACGGCACCAATGCACGATTGGGTGAGGGCGACTGGATGGTGGTGGAGGCGGATGAGTCCGACGGCACTTTTGTCAAAATCCCGTCTACCGTGGCGGTGGTGACCAATATTGACCCGGAACATCTGGACTTTTACGGCACGTTTGAGGCGGCGAAGGAGGCCTACCGGACCTTTGTGGAAAATGTGCCTTTTTATGGCTTTGCGGTTATGTGTATTGACCATCCGGAGGTACAGGCCCTGATCGGACGGATCACGGACCGGAAAATCGTTACCTATGGCTTTAGCCCCCAATCGGATGTGCGGTGCCTTGACCTGACGTTTAAGGAGGGTAGTGCCAAATTCAATGTGGAGATCACGGACCGTCAGACCGGGGATATGGTGACCCTGGCGGATATTTCCCTGCCCATGCCGGGGCGGCATAATGTGCTTAACGCGCTGGCCGCCATTGCGGTGGCTCATGAAATGGGGGCAGAGGATGATGTGATCCGCCGGGCTTTCGCTAAATTCTCCGGCGTCAAGCGGCGCTTTACCCATGTGGGCAAGATCGGCGGCGTGACCATCGTGGATGATTATGCCCATCACCCTGTGGAAATCGCATCCGTATTGAGCGCCGCGCGCGAGGCTTATGCAGGCCGGGTCATTGCGGTGATGCAGCCGCACCGTTATTCCCGCCTTGAAAGCCTGTTCGATGACTTTTGCGGCTGTTTCAATAACGCGGATATTGTCATTGTCTCTCCGGTCTATGAGGCCGGGGAACAGCCCATTGACGGCATTAACCGGGACAGCCTTGTGGATGGTATCCGGGCCATGGGTCACCGGAATGTTATAGCTCTGGACGGGCCGGAAAAACTGTCTGATTTGATTTCAGAGGTGACCGAAGACGGCGACATCGTGCTCTGTATGGGGGCCGGAACCATCAGCGGCTGGGCCTATGATCTTGTGAAGGATCAGAAGGGGGCCGCCGAATGAATACAGGCCTGCCGTCCGTTCGGGGAAAGATAGAGACCCATGCGCCGCTGGATAAGCTGACGTGGTTTCGGGTCGGCGGCCCGGCAGATATTTTATTCACCCCGGAAGACGCCGATGATTTGGCTCATTTCCTGCAAAATATTCCGGCAGATATGCCGGTGATGGCTTTGGGGGTTGGCTCGAACCTTCTGGTCCGGGACGGTGGCATTCGGGGGGCGGTCATTCGCTTTGGCAAAAAATTTGCGCAGATCAGTGTCGATAAGGATGAGATCATTGCCGGGGCCGGGGCGCCGGATATTGCGGTTGCGGGTGCGGCGCGGGATGCGGAACTTTCCGGGCTGGAATTTCTGCGCGGTATTCCGGGGACCATTGGCGGCGCGGTCCGGATGAATGCCGGGGCTTACGGGGCCGAAATGGCGGATATTCTGATCTCGGCGCAGGTCATGAACCGTTATGGTCAGTGCCATGAGGTGACGAAAAAGGATTTGCATTTTTCTTACCGCCATTCGGAACTTGGGCAGGATATGATCTGCCTGTCTGTCCGGCTGAAGGGCACGTTCGGCAACCGGGATGAGATTGCCCGGCGTATGCAGGACATCGCCGATGCGCGCGAGGATAGCCAACCCCTGCGCACGCCAACCGGCGGCAGCACCTTTAAAAACCCGGACGGGGTCAAGGCATGGTCGCTTATTGACGGGGCCGGATGCCGGGGGCTTCAAATCGGCGGCGCAAGGGTATCGGAAAAACATTGTAATTTCCTGATTAATGCGGGCAATGCCACGGCGCAAGACATCGAAGACCTGGGCGAGGAAATCCGCCGCCGGGTGATGAATAACTCCGGCGTTGACCTCACATGGGAAATTCGCATTGTCGGTGAAAAGGAGGCGTCATCATGAGCAAGCATGTGGCGGTTCTGATGGGCGGCTGGTCTCTGGAGCGGGCGGTATCTCTGGTCAGCGGCGCGGCGGTGGCCACAGCCCTGCGTGACGAAGGCTACCGGGTCAGCGAAATTGACGTGACGCGGGACATCGGGCAAGTACTGAGCAAGTTGAAACCGGATGTGGTGTTTAACGCCCTTCATGGTCGCTGGGGCGAGGATGGTTGTGTGCAGGGATTGCTGGAAATACTGGATATTCCCTATAGCCATTCTGGCGTCACGGCGTCATCAACGGCCATGGATAAAATTCTGGCCAAGAGGATATTTAAATCTGCCGGTATTCCGGTTGCCCCGGATTGCATTACGGACAGGGACACATTATTTGCCCATGAGCCGATGGCACGGCCCTTTGTGGTCAAGCCCTGTAATGAAGGCTCCAGCGTTGGGGTGGTCATTGTTCGGCCCGGCGATAATTTCAGCCCGGACAGGCCCGGCCCGTGGCAGGATGTGGATCAGGTCATGGTCGAACGCTATCTGCCGGGGCGCGAATTGACCGTATCCGTCATGGATGGCAAGGCCATGACCGTGACCGAGCTGAAACCCCGCAGTGGTTTTTACGATTATGAGGCCAAATATGAGGACGGCAAGACCGACCATATCATCCCGGCTAACCTGACACCGGATATGCTGGACCGGATCATGGGTTACGCGGAACAGGCTCACAGAATTCTGGGATGCAGAGGCGTGACGCGGTCAGATTTCCGCCTTGATGACGGGCCGGACGGTGACGGCATCCCTTACATTCTGGAGATTAATACCCAGCCCGGCATGACCCCTCTGTCGCTGGTGCCGGAACAGGCCCGGCATAGGGGGATGACATTTGAACAATTGGTCTGCTGGATGGTGGAGGATGCCTCATGTGGCCGCTAAAGAAAAAAACTCCGGCGAAAAGAGGGGCCAAACAGGCCCAGAGCCTGAAACGTCGCCGCCGCTTGAGCCTGTTCATTCGGGGGGCGTCCCTTGCGGTTATGGGTCTTGGCCTGATTACCACGCTCTATTTATGGAAAAGCGGCCTGGCGGCCCAATGGGTGGCCGAAACCAGTGATACGGTTGACCGGGAGATCGCCGGGGCTGGCTTTGCGGTTGGGGAGGTTCGGATTACGGGCCAGAAAAATACCGGCCTGAAACAAATTCGCGCCGCGCTAGCCCTCTATGACGGGCAATCCATTGTCTCCCTTGATCTGGCGGAAATGCTGAACCGGGTTGAGGCTCTGCCATGGGTGAAAACAGCCACCATCACCCGGGTTATGCCTGATGCGCTGACGGTAACCATCGCCGAACATGAGGCGGCGGCTCTCTGGCAGGACGGAGGGCAGTTTTTTCTGGTGGATAGCCGGGGGCTGATCATCACCGATCAGGGGCTTGAGACGTTTGACAAACTGCCGCAGGTGGTGGGCGCGGGGGCTAACGAGCATCTGGACAGCCTTCTGACCATGAAAGCGGCTTTTCCGGACTTGTTCGCCCGGGTGCAATCGGCCATATGGGTCGGCAACCGCCGCTGGGACTTCAGTCTGGATAACGGTATTCGTATTAAGCTGCCGGAAAAGGGGCCGGAACTGGCCTGGCAGCGGCTCAATGACTATGACAAAGATCAGAAAATTCTGACCAGAAAAATATTGGCCATAGATCTGCGCCAGCACGGAAAAACAATTGTACGCCTGACCCCGCAGGAGGCGGAACGCCGCCGAATGTTGACCAGAACAGGTAAAAAAGAAGAGAGTATTTGACGTATGCGTGAGCAGACCATTGCCGCATTGGATATCGGGACCAGCAAGATATGTTGCTTTATCGCCACCGTGGGCGAGGGCAAGCCACAGGTGATCGGCATCGGTCATCAGATATCAAGGGGTCTGAAAAGCGGCACGGTGGTGGATATGGAGGAAACGGAAACCTCTATCCGGGCGGCGGTAGACACGGCGGAGCGCATGGCGGGCGGCAGCCCCATCCATGACGTCTTTGTTAATATCTCGGCAGGCCAACCCAAATCACGCATTTTGTCCGTAGAGGTGGATGTGGCGGGCCATGAGATCAGCCAGCTTGATATGGACCGGGTTCTGGCGGCAGGCAGCAAGGGCCTGAAAGATGAGGATCGCTTCATCCTTCATTCGCGCCCCATCAGCTATCGTGTTGACGGGGTTGCCGGGGCCAAATCACCGCTGGGCATGTTTGGTGAAAAGCTGGGGGTGGAAATCCATCTGGCCACGGCGGCGATCAGCCCGCTGAGGAATATTCAGTCCTGCCTCGACCGGTGCCATTTGAATCTGAAAGGGATAGTGCTGACGCCCTATGCGTCGGGGCTGGCGACTTTGGCACCTGATGAGCGGGCGCTTGGGGCCATCTGCGTGGATATGGGCGGCGGCCTGACTACTCTATCGGCCTTTCGGGAGAATGAGCTGGTTTTCGGCGATATTATCCCGGTGGGCGGCAATCATGTGACCCGTGATATTGCGCAGGGCCTGTCCGTGTCCGAGGTGAGGGCGGAACGGCTCAAGGTTTTTTACGGTGACTGCCTGCAGAACCGGGTTCCTGTGCGGGACCAGATTGATATTGTGCAAACAGGCGAGGACGGCGAAGATCACGGGATCACCATTCCCCGGGCCATGCTGACCTCCATTGTCAGCCCGCGTGTTGAGGAAATTCTGGAACTTGTCCGGGACCGGATTATGGACACGGGGCTGGTGGATATAGTCGGGCGGCGTATCGTCTTTACCGGCGGCGCAAGTCAGATTTCAGGGCTGGAGGAATTGGCCGGGAAAATATTTTCCGCCGATGTCTCGCCCGGATTACGCGGCGATTTTCATGTGCGGCTTGGCCGTCCGGCCAGCGTGGACGGTTTGGCTGATGTGGCGGCGGGTCCGGTCTTTTCCACCTGCGCCGGATTATTGAATTACGGGGCGATCATGCCCGATGAGGTACACGCCATGCAGACCAGAAAATCCGCACGCGGGCTGTTTTCACGGATCGGGGCCTGGATGCGGGATAATTTTTAGGGAATTTCACCTGAAAACAGGTAAAAACTCTTTTAAAGAGCAAAAAAACGACTCGGGAAGCATTTTTTTAAAGACAGCGCGAATCACTTAGGTTAAATTATAGTTAACATATTGTAACAGCTTATTGAATCGCGGATGAGCATCAAGCCGGATGGAGGACGCAATGACCATAGAATTTACCACAACTGAATTAACGGAACTGACCCCGAAGATCACTGTATTTGGCGTCGGCGGCGCAGGCGGAAATGCGGTCAATAATATGATCGATACCGGCCTTGAGGGCGTTGATTTTGTTGTCGCCAATACGGATGCTCAGGCCCTTGCCTATTCCAGGGCGGAACAGAAGATACAATTGGGCGCAAAACTTACCCAGGGGCTTGGCGCGGGGGCCAGACCGGAAGTGGGACGCGCCGCCGCTGAAGAAACCATTGACCTGATCCGGGAGCATCTGCGCGACTGTCATATGACCTTTATCACCGCCGGCATGGGCGGGGGCACCGGAACCGGCGCGGCCCCGATCATTGCCCAGACCGCGCGGGAAGAAGGCATCCTGACCGTTGGTGTGATCACCAAACCGTTTCAGTTTGAGGGCAACCGCCGCATGGCTCTGGCCGAACAGGGGATCAAGGAATTGTCCCAATATGTGGATACGCTGATCATCATTCCCAATCAAAATTTGTTTCGTATCGCCAATGAGCGGACGACCTTTGCCGATGCCTTTGCCATGGCGGATGAGGTGCTTCATTCCGGCGTGCGGGGCATTACGGACCTGATGGTTCTGCCGGGACTGGTTAATCTTGATTTTGCCGATGTACGCACGGTGATGAGCGAAATGGGCAAGGCCATGATGGGTACGGGCGAGGCCGAGGGCGATAACCGGGCTCTGGAGGCCGCCGAAGCCGCCATCTCCAACCCGCTTCTGGATGAAGTCTCCATGAAGGGCGCAAATGGCGTATTGATCAATATTACCGGCGGCATGGACCTGACCCTGTTTGAGGTTGACGAAGCGGCTAACCGCATCCGTAGCGAAGTGGATCCCGAGGCGAATATCCTTGTGGGCTCGGCTCTTAATCCTGATCTGGATGGTAAAATGCGGGTGTCCGTCGTGGCCACGGGCATCGAATCTGACGGCAATAACCGCCGTGAGGAGCCGCGCAAGACCTATAGCTTTGACAGCAAACCGGAAAGCAAACCTCAAACCAGTGAAGCCTCTTCAGGTGACTGGGATGAGCCGATTGCCGAACGCCGCAGTCTGGTGGAAACCGCTATGGATACGGAGGCCGTGGTTCAGAATGCCGAGCCGGAGACTCTTGAATTAGTGGATGAAGTCAAAAACGTGCCAGAGGACGACAAGAGCGTAATTCAGAGAGAGACGGACAAGATATTGGCCCAATTGGCTGAGGGTATTGTACAGAATCCTGCTGAGCCAGACTCTGCGGAACTTGTTGCCCGGCGGGAGGACCCGTTCATTGCGGCGGCCCCGGTGATGCCGGAAAAACGTATGGAACCTCTGGCACAGCAGGCGGACGTCTTTGCCGAGGCCGCCATGGCCAATGCGCCGGTGGAAAAAGAAGCCCCGCGCAAGAAAGGCTTTTTGGACTTTTTGACGCCAAAGCGCAAGCCGGTAAAAAAACAGGCTTTGCCGCCGCGCCAACCTGATTTGCTTAGCCCTGAGGAGCCGGTTCTGACCACAGACGCCGTGGAAACGTCCGCACCAGAGGTAAAGACAAAACCGTTGATTGCCGATGAGCCTGTTCAACCGACGGAGCCGGCCATAAAAGAAAGCGATCATCTGGAAATTCCGGCTTTTCTTCGACGTCAGGCCAATTAGTGACTTGTTAATTCTAATATGCTATAGACCAGTTTATACAATAAGACACTCGCGCATATTCAAAGAGTGCACTAATTATAATAAAGTAGAGTATCCAAATTATGTAACAGGCAGTGGGAATTTTTTAATGTTATTTTCTCCAGAACTTTTTCAAGGCGGGCTTGTCCCGCCTTTTTTATGCGCGATAGGTTAAACCATGTTCGATGAAGGCTTGAAAACATCCCTGTGGGTATCCGCAGAAATCAGAAGATGTGACGGTATATTCCTGCCCATGACGGTCATGCACCGGGGGGATGGTGACCGGGGCTTTGTGATGATCAAGCAATATATCGCCGGGCAGGGCTGTATCATCCACAGTCGGAAACGCGATATGTCCGGCAAACTTGTCTGGCACTGTCCCCTTGGTGATACGCCCGTGCCGGAACGGGACGGCGATGACTATATTACCCGCCAGCGCGGTTATGACGAAGACCTGTGGGTGCTTGAAGTGGATGATCCCAAGGGATTGTATGCCCCCCTGTCATAACATCTTGACGGATGGCCCATTCTGGCAGAATATCATAGGGATTGGTGATAACGGCTAAGGAACAGAAGATGACGGCGCCATTGGTGATTGATTATTATACGGATGTCTTATGCGTTTGGGCATGGATTGCCCAGCGGCGCATCGAGGAGCTTCAGGATGAATGGGGCGACAAAGTGGATTTACGCTGTCATTATCTGGATGTTTTCGGGGATACGGTGTCAAAAATGGCCGAGCAATGGCAAAACCGGGGCGGTTATGAAGGCTTTGGCCGGCATGTGGCGGACTCTGCCAAGCCCTTTGAAAATGCGCCGGTCAATGTGGACATCTGGCGGGATGTGCGGCCCCTGACCTCCGGCAATGCTCATCTTGTCCTTAAGGCCGCGCAGTTGGCCGCATCACCGGAAAAATCTGCTGATCTGGCCTTAGTACTGCGGCGCAGTTTCTTTGTGGATATGATGGATATTGGCCGAATGGAGATATTGTTGTCCCTCGCGGGTCAGAACGGGCTGGATGTGGAAAAAATGCGGCTTTATCTGGAGGATGGCCAGGCCATGGCTGCCCTGCAACGGGATTATCATATGGCGCAGAAGATGACCCTGAAAGGCAGTCCGTCATGGGTCATGAACGGGGGCCGACAGGTTTTATTCGGCAATGTGGGCTACCGCATTTTATCGGCCAATGTGAAGGAAATACTGGCCCATCCCGCCAATGATGTGAGCTGGTGCTGATTTTTTGGTATTTTTTAGCTTTTTTCACCCTTGCCTCTTGACTCTTCCCCTCTGAGGACTATCTCTTGAAGTAGTTGTTAGCACTCCCCCCATGTGAGTGCCAGCAGGGAAATTATTAACACAACAAAAGAGGTCTATAAAATGGGTTTTCGTCCTTTACACGATCGTGTCCTGGTACGCCGCATTGATGCAGAGCAAAAAACGGCTGGCGGCATCATCATTCCTGACAGTGCGCAGGAAAAACCAAGCCAGGGTGAAATCATCTCCGTGGGCAGCGGTGCCAAAGCCGAAGACGGCACGGTAACTGCGCTTGATGTGAAATCCGGTGACACTATATTATTTGGCAAATGGTCCGGTACGGAAATCAAGATCGACGGTGAAGACCTGTTGATCATGAAAGAATCCGACATCATGGGCATCGTTGAATAATCCCCTCCATAAGATATAGTTTTTAAAAAAGGAATTTTATAATGGCTGCAAAAGAAGTTAAATTCAGCTCTGACGCACGCGCCCGTATCATGAACGGCGTAGACATTCTGGCCAATGCGGTGAAAGTAACATTGGGTCCAAAGGGCCGTAATGTACTGTTGGACAAATCATTCGGCGCGCCGCGCATCACCAAGGACGGCGTATCCGTTGCCAAGGAAATCGAACTTGCGGACAAGTTTGAAAATATGGGCGCACAGATGGTTCGTGAGGTTGCCTCCCGCACCAATGATGTGGCCGGTGACGGTACCACGACCGCAACCGTATTGGCTCAGGCCATCGTACGCGAAGGTTTCAAGGCTGTGGCCGCCGGCATGAACCCCATGGACCTGCGCCGTGGTGTTGATCTGGCCGTCGCCAAGGTTGTCGCGGATCTGAAAAGCCGCACGAAAACCATTTCTTCCAGCGAAGAAGTGGCACAGGTTGGTGCCATTTCTGCCAATGGTGAAACTGAAATCGGTCAGATGATCGCCGATGCCATGGACAAGGTTGGCAAAGAAGGCGTGATCACTGTGGAAGAAGCCAAAGGGCTTGATTCTGAATTGGAAGTCGTTGAAGGCATGCAGTTTGACCGGGGTTATCTGTCACCTTATTTCGTGACCAATGCGGAAAAAATGTCCGTTGATATGGAAAATCCATACATCTTGCTACATGAATCAAAATTGACCAGCCTTCAGCCTATGCTGCCACTTCTGGAAGCTGCGGCCCAATCCAGCCGCCCTCTGCTGATCATTGCCGAAGACGTGGAAGGTGAGGCTCTGGCAACGCTTGTGGTTAACAAGCTGCGCGGTGGCCTGAAGATTGCTGCTGTCAAAGCACCGGGTTTCGGTGATCGCCGGAAAGCCATGCTGGAGGATATTGCTATCCTGACCGGTGGACAGGTTGTGTCCGAAGATCTGGGTATCAAGCTGGAAACAGTGACGTTGGATATGCTCGGCACAGCCAAACATGTGACCATCACCAAAGATGATACCACTATCGTTGACGGTGCTGGTGAGCGTGATGCCATTGAGGCACGTTGCGGCCAAATTCGTAATTCCGTTGAAAATACATCTTCCGATTATGACAAGGAAAAACTGCAGGAACGTCTGGCCAAGCTGGCGGGCGGTGTTGCCGTGATCAAGGTCGGGGGTGTCACGGAAACCGAAGTGAAAGAACGCAAAGACCGGGTTGATGATGCGCTTCATTCGACACGGGCTGCGGTTGAGGAAGGCATCGTGCCGGGCGGTGGTGCTGCGCTGCTTTACGCCATTCGGGTTCTCAATGGCCTCGAAGGCGTTAACAGTGACCAGAATGTGGGCATTAACATTGTTCGCAAGTCGCTGGAAACACCTTTGCGTCAGATCGTTGAAAATGCCGGTGAAGACGGTGCGGTTGTGGCCGGGAAGTTGAAAGAAAACGAAGATTATAACTTTGGTTTTGACGCGCAGAAAGAGGAATATACCGACCTTATTGCAGCCGGGATCATTGACCCGACCAAGGTTGTGCGTACTGCGCTACAGGACGCGGCTTCCGTTGCTGGTCTTCTGATTACCACAGAGGCCATGGTTGCCGATATTCCCGAAGATAAATCCGCTATGCCAGCGATGCCAGACATGGGCGGCATGGGTGGTATGGGCGGCGGCATGGGTTTCTAAACCCGACGTCCCAAACGTCAGAAATTTAAATCAGAGCCGGAGCGTAATTCTCCGGCTCTTTTTTATGGCCTAATAGTCCACGGACCCTAGGAAATCCAGCCGCTCTTTTTGGCCTTGCTGGATAACCAGACAAGGGCGAAGGCGATGAGGATCACCATGATCGGCATGACGGTACTGCCCGGCCCGTAAACTTCATAGGATTTGATGATAAAGAAAGAATGATACATCTGTACCAAAACCCCGATCAGGGAGATGACGAACAGCGGCATGGCAAAGGCCTTGCGCATCAACAGGCCAATGGACCCGAACGTACCGCCAAAGACGCCGGAGCCAAAGGCGATCAACACCCACAAGGGGGTGGCCGCGTGCATATCCTGTTCCGCTTGTGATAACAGGCCGATTTCCTCCGGTGACATCATGGCCTGCATGGCAAAGGCCATCACCCCCAACAGATTCCAGATAAGGGCCAGACCAGCCACAATCATCAGCCATTTTGGTGGGTTAACCGTATTCTCCGCAGACATTTTTTGCTCCTGATTATTATTATCCCCAAGCACAGTATATAATCTATTCTTTTCCCGGGAAAGATTTTTCTGTTATACAGAAGGGGATTGGTATTTTAAGCACAGGACAAGGCCTTGGCTGAACAGGAAAATCTATTCAATATTCGGGACTGGGTGCCGTATCAATTATGGCGGTTATCTCTGGAGGCGGGCTATATCCTTGAAGATAACTATTCCTTGAAATATAATATTAACGGTGAAAGCTGGCGCTTTATGGCTATGCTGGCCAGTTCCGCCCCCATATCGGCCAAGGCCCTTGGTGCCCATTTGGATATGGATCAGGTGCAGGTAACCCGCGCTCTGAGCAAGCTGCTTGATAATGGCTATATCACCCGCCGAACAGACCCTCATGATCGCCGCAAGGCTATCCTTAACTTAAGTGAAAAGGGGACCGAAGTTTATCGGGCGATTGTGGATATGGCCATGAATCTGGAACATAAACTACTGGCGAAAATGACAGAGAAGGAAAGAGATAATTTCAAGAAAATATTGAGAAAGTTATTGTTAAATGTAGAAAAAATACGCGGCTCATGATTTTTTAGCGCGTAATAAATGTAATATAATGAATGAGATAAGTGAGTAATGGTTGTGATGAAGACACTTTATGAATGGGCTTGGCTGAATGGGGAAGGCAGTGAACTCCTATATATAAAATTTAACAGGACAGAGACGCTGAAAGATTGCCTCGACTGTTTTGCCGAGGCCCTTGCGGGTTATGCGGGGCCACATTTGAAAGTGCTCGCTGATTTGCGCTTGAGTGAAAATACTTTAGGGTATAACGAGGATATGGCGGCCCTGTATGACAGCTTCCTGTCTATTGGAATTAAAACTGGTGTGGCGGCCTTAATTGTTGCCAATAAATACTATGAGTTTAAAGAGAAGGTTATTAATGAATATGCCAATATTAATAAGAAACCTTTTTTGATTAAATCATTCGGGAATTTTGATGCGGGTCAGGCGTGGCTGGAGACGTATAAATTATGATATTACAGAGGGATATATATTTATGAGATCACATTTTTTTATTTTTAGCCTGATGACGTTTATTGGTTTAGCCATTGTTGCACGGGCAGATGACAGCTCTTTTCATCCGGGCCCGGTCTTTAAGAATTTTGGCGAAATTGCTACCATAGATTCAGATATGCCTTTGTCGAAAGAGACTAAATTCAAGGTGGTTTTTGATGTGAGCAAACAGGGTAAAGTCGGAGAAATCAACAGCAGTTTCATCACTGCCGCCCGCTTTGTGAATATGCATGTAGAGGCTGGCGTACCACAGGAAAATATCAAAATTGCCATTGTGGTTCATGGCGGGGCCTCCGTGGATGTTACGCAAAATGACCTTTATGGCAAAAAACGTCAGGGGGCCGTGAACGCTAATATAGGTGCCATAAAAGAGCTTACGGAAAAAGGCATTCAAATATATATTTGCGGCCAGTCAGCGACCTATCACGGCATTAAAAAGAAAGACCTTCTGCCGAACGTTAAAATGGCTCTCTCCGCCATGACCGCCCATGCGCTGTTGCAACAGCAAGGTTATACCCTGAACCCGTTTTAATTTATGATGGCAGACCTTCTCTTGATCACTTTACCAAAGGAACAGGACTAAAAATATGGCCTATGATCCACAGAATATTTTTGCGAAAATACTGCGCGGGGAGATTCCCTGTGACAAAGTTTATGAGAATGATTTCGCGCTGGCATTTCATGACATAAACCCGCAGGCCCCGGTCCATATCCTTGTGATCCCAAAGGGCGACTATGTGAGCATGGCCGATTTTGCCGCTACGGCCCCGGCGGACCTGATCGCCGGGTTTTTCCGGGCGGTGGGACAGGTGGCGCGGGATGCGGGGCTAGATGATGCAGGCTACCGCATTTTGGCCAATGCGGGCGCGGACGCTCATCAGGAAGTCCCCCATCTGCATATCCATATCTTTGGCGGCAAGCGGCTTGGGCCCATGTTGACCGGATAAATACGGGTATAAATCAGAAAAAAGTAATATTAGTTGTATTTTTCCTTGACTCTGCTCTTCCTCTTACCATATTACAGCCAACTTATGGTTAATACGGTAAAGCGGGTGCGGGGAGTCGCCCTCTTTTTTTGACAAGGAAAAAGAAGATGTCGACTTCTGCCTATGCGGTTCAATCGCAGCTTACCGCTGTGAACCAGCCGCATGATATTCCCGTTCCTTTATTGCGGGATTTATACGAATATTGGAATGGGAAAAAAGGCGATCGCAATATGCCATCCCGGCCTGATATATCTCCCACAGAGATCATTAATCTGCTGCCCAAAATTATTCTGATTGACGTGGAGTATGAACCGCAACGTTTTAGGTTCAGGCTCATTGGTACGGATGTCGTCACTGCCATGGGGCAGGATGCGACTGGAAAATATCTGGACGAACTGTCATCCAATTCGGCCATGAACGACCGCTTGTCATGGCTTGTCCGGCAAAAAACCACATATTATGTGACCTCACAACTGGATTGGTTAAATCGGAGTTTCCAAAAATATCATGTTCTTGGACTGCCTCTTGGTGACAAGGCAGGCAAAGTAAATATGATCTTGTATGGTATTGATCAATTCTACGACATGGGTAAATAGCAGACTTGTTATTCCGCCTTTTCAGCTATGCGCGCCTTATAGGCCCGGATGGTCAAATTCATCTGGTCGGCAACCTGTGTCTCAAGGGCATAGGCCGCATCAAAAAGCTGATCCCATTCCATGATCTGTTGTTCCGTTGCCACATCCCCTACGGCGGTTTTCTCCGTTGCGATGCAATTCTGGAAGTTTTTAATGGCGGGCTGGAAATCATTTTTAATGGTTTTCAGGGCCGCAAGGATTTCAGCCTTGGGCGCGGTTTTGCCGTTGGGGATGGCTGGAGCCAGCGGAGGACGGCATCCGGTGGCCGCATTGGCAACGCCGCCGAGGGCCAGTGAAACAAATATAAAGGTTATAAATACACGTATTAAAGACATCTTATCCTCACTCAAATAAATTTTGCCGATTTTCGCCGAGAAATCTTTTCGGGTCAAGTTATAAATTATCGGCCAGATATTGTTTTAAATCCGCATTTGGCCGGGCGCCCATATGGGTGATGATCTCGCTGGCCACCAGATTGCCCATGCGGCCACAATCTTTGAGGTCTTCGCCCCGGCTATAACCATGCAGGAAGCCGGCGGCAAACAGGTCCCCGGCCCCGGTGGTATCCACCAGATCAGAGACCGGATAGCCATTGATATCGATGATCTCATCGGCGCTGACGATGGTGCATCCCTCGGCACTGCGGGTGACGGCGGCCACTTCGCAATGTTGCTGGACAGCTTTCAGGGCCACCGAAATATCGCGGGTGTCATAAAGCATGAGCAATTCTTCCTCATTGGCGAACAGGATGTCGATTTCATGTTCGGCCAGATGGCGAAATTCCTGCTTGTGACGGTCAACGCAAAAGGAGTCCGACAGGGTGAGGGATGTCTTGCGCCCGGCATTATGGGCCAGCGTCATGGCTTTGCGAAAGGCGGCCTTGGCATTTTCCGGATCCCATAAATAGCCCTCCATATAAGTCACCGCAGAGGCCGCGACCATATCCGGGTCAATATCATCTTCCGTAAGGTTAACACAGGCCCCGAGATAGGTACACATGGTCCGTTCCGCATCGGGGCTGACCATGACCAGACAGCGGGCCGTGGAGACGCCGCTGTTGTCTTTTTCCGTGGTGAAGGCGATGCCGAGCGAGGCAATATCATGGGCAAAAACATGACCCAACTGGTCATCCTTGATTTTACCAATATAGGCCGCATTGCTGCCCAGAGAGGCCAATCCGGCGATGGTATTGGCCGCCGAGCCACCGGAACATTCAATGGCGGTGCCCAGTTGATCATACAGCCTGTCAGAAGTTTCTTCATCCACCAACTGCATACTGCCGCGCGGAATTTCGTGGGCGGCGAGAAAATCATCCTCAACATTAACCAATATATCAACGATGGCATTGCCAATGCCCAGAACATCAAATTTATGCGTCATATTCATCCTTAAAATTTTGCGAGGAGTATAGGTCTGCTCCGCTTTCTTGCAAGGGATAACGCAAAAAGATGAAAAGTTTCTTGCCTTTTGTCTCAAGAACACCATATTTTCCTGTAAGGGTAGTATGGGGAAGGATAAAGATATGAAAAATATAATAAGTGCCATGGAGCGCACATTATCCCAGATTCTGGACCCGGCTTTCTTAAAGGTTTTTATTTGGGGTATTCTGACCACCATCGTGGCTATCATTGCCACATGGTTTCTGGCCAATTACCTGAAAAGTCAGATCATCCTGACCCAGTTTGACTGGCAATGGGTCAATGAGGCTTTCCAGTGGTTACTGGATGTGGACTGGATTTTCAACATCATATTTTTCTTTCTGATGGGGATTTTCTTTCCGCCCATCGCAACCGTGTTCATGTCGCTCTATCTGGATGATGTGGTTGATGCGGTTGAGAATAAATATTACCCGGACCGCAAGGCGGGCAAGCGACTCGGGGTCGGGCATCTGGCCTATCTGGCGGTGCGGCTGGCCTTTATGATTATATTCCTCAATATCATTGTCATTCCGCTGTATGTCTTCTTTTTCTGGGTGCCTTTTGTGCCGTTGGTTATCTTCTATACCCTGAACAGCTATCTGCTGGGCTGGGGTTATTATGAGATGGTGGCGGTGCGGCATCTGGGCATCAGGGAAGCGGGCCAGCACCGAAAATCCATCCGGGGGCAGGTTTTGGGCGGCGGTTTTGTCATAACCCTGCTGTATTCCTTTCCGGTGATTAACCTGACGGCCCCCATTTTGGGCGCGGCCATTCTGGCCCATCTGTTTCACCTGTCGCTTGGGCCCCCTGAGGGTGAGGGCTGATGCGGTTACTTTCCTTCCTCGCGGTGATATTTTTAAGCGGCTGCGCCGCGCAACAGCCGTCCGTTGTTGAGGCACCGCCCTTGCCGCAGTCCATTGTGATGGAGGAAAAGGCGGTTATGGTGGACCCGGTGGTTGAGGAGGCCCCGAAACCGCGTTTTGTCCTGGAGAATATTATGAATCTTGCCCCGGATACTATGCGGAATATTCTGGGCAACCCCTCATTGGAGCGTAAAGAGAAGGGCGCTCAGGTCTGGCTCTATACCAACGCGGAATGTGTACTTAATCTCTATTTCTATCCCGATGACAATGGTGATTTCAGGCTGGATTATGTGGCGACAGAGGCGACAGACCCCGACGCAGAAAACCCCACCGTATCGCCCAATGGCTGCCTTGACAGCCATGTGGTACCGGAAGGCCCTATAGAGGGTCCAGAACCGTCTTCTTTGGATAGGAGCACAGATCCTCAACCGGACAGGTCGGGCAACTAGGCTTGCGGGCCTTGCAGATATAACGCCCATGCAGGATCAGCCAGTGATGGGCATGGCGGGCATATTTTTTGGGGATGACTTTTTCCAGCTTTAACTCAACCGCCAGCGGTGTCTTGCCCTTGGCCATTCCGGTCCGGTTGCCGACCCGGAATAGATGGGTATCCACGGCAATGGTCGGCTGACCAAAGGCAATATTCAGTACCACATTAGCGGTTTTCCGGCCAACCCCGGCCAGCTTTTCAAGGTCGGTGCGGTTCTCCGGCACCTGGCCGCCAAAATCATCCACCAGCATCTGCGCCGCCTTGATGATATTTTTGGCCTTGGTATTATAAAGTCCGATGGTCTTGATATAGCCTTTCAGCTTTTCTTCGCCAAGCTCCAGCATTTGCTTCGGTGTGCTAACGACTTGAAACAGGGCCTTGGTGGCCTTGTTGACGCCTATGTCTGTGGCTTGCGCCGACAGGGCCACAGCCACCAGAAGGGTATAGGGATTGGTGTAATCCAGCTCGCCCTTAGGCTCCGGGTCCCGTTCCTGCAGACGGCGGAAAAATTCGGCTATGTCGGCTTTCTTCATTCTTTTGGAAGCCCCAGAACATCGAACATGTCATATAGCCCGGCCTTCCGGCCCGTGGCCCAGAGGGCGGCCTTGACTGCGCCCCGGGCGAAAATGGCCCTATTGCCCGCTTTATGGGTCAGTTCGATACGTTCATCGTCGGCGTTAAAGCTGACTGTATGCTCCCCGGCCACATTGCCGCCGCGCAAAACCGCAAAGCCGATGTCGCCCCGCTTGCGCGCGCCTGTGATGCCATCCCGTCCCCGGTCAGCGACCTCTTTCAGATCAACCCCGCGTCCCCGGGCGGCCTGTTCTCCTAGGCCAAGAGCTGTACCGGACGGCGCGTCCACTTTGTGGCGGTGATGCATTTCCAGAATTTCAATATCAAAATCTTCGTCCAGCAGGGATGCGGCTTTCCGGGTCAGGTAAAACAGCAGGTTAACCCCTAGCGAAAAGTTGGAGGCATAGACCACAGGTACGGATTTTGCCGCACCCCGCAAAGCCTCTTCATCGGCCATCGTCATGCCGGTGGTGCCGGTAATATGGACCGTACCATGCTTGGCCGCAAAACCGCTGTGCAGAACCGTTGCCGTCGGGCAGGTGAAATCTATAACCACATCGGATGTTATGAACAGGGCCTCCGCATCGCCGGTGATGGTCAGGGGTGTTTCAACCCCGGTCGCCGGATGGCGGATGGCCTGACCAATCAGGGGGCTGTCATGGCGTTCGGTGCCGCCGGACAGACGTGCGCCCTTTTGATCCAGCACCGCCCCGATCAGGGTTTGCCCCATGCGCCCGCCGCACCCGACAATGCCGATTTTAGTATGTTTTTCTGGCATTTTTCTCTCCATAATGGTTCTGATATTACACAATCAGGACGCACATGAAAAGGACATAGGGTAATATTATGCCAATGGCCCTATTCGTCGTTCTTTTTCATCTCGTCTTCTTCAAACAACGCACGGTAGGAAGCGCCGTCAAGGTCGTCATACTGCCCGGACCGCATGGACCATAGAAAAGCCCCAAGCCCCAGCAGACCAAGGAACAGGGCGATGGGAATCAGGAAAATGAGCATTTTCATCTGTTTATCCCTTGCAACATGATTTTTCCGGTTCTTGGCTTTCCCTGGGCATGCAACAGGCTTTGGTATCTTCGACCATGGGCACAGGCACGCTGACGAATAACCTTATCAGGTTAAGGCGCAGGGCGTTCATGGTCACCACAATGGATGAGGATGACATGGCAATGGCGGCGATCAGCGGGGTTAGAAATCCGGCGGCGGCAAACGGCACCGCGATCATGTTATAAATGGCCGCCAGCGCAAAATTGGTAAAGACCAGCCTGCGGCTCGATTTTGAAATTTGGTAAGCCCGGACAATGGAATCCAGCGTTTGGGACTGGAAAATAAAATCGGCGGCATTCTGGCTTACATCGGCGGCAGAGGAGGGGGAGATGGACACATAGGCGGCGGCCAGAGCCGGGGCATCATTCAGCCCGTCCCCGACCATCAATATCTTCCGGCCTTGCGCTTTTAAGTCTTCCAGACGGTCGATCTTGTCCTGCGGTTTGGCGGCCCCCAGAAAATCGGAAATGCCCAACGTCCCGGCCACATCCGCCACCACATCGGGCCGATCACCGGACAGGAGCAGAATGTTAAAGCCTTTTTTCTGAAACCAGTTAACCACCTGAACCGCATCCTTGCGCAGGCGGTCCTGAAAAGCAAAAAAGACCGGGGCGCGGTCGCCGACTTTTAACCATAGCTCGCTAAAGCGGGTGTTTTCCTGCATGTCTTTTGGCACATGGCACCAGTCCCGATTGCCGAGGCGCACCTCCGTGCCGCCCACGGTGGCTTTCAGTCCCATGCCCGGTTCCTCATGCAGCGGGCTATCGGTGGCGATGGTCGGGATATTGCGCTCATGACAGGCGACAATCAGGGCCCGGCACAGGGGGTGGGTTGAGGTTTTGGCAAGGCTCGCCGCCAGTTCCATATCCTGTGGGTCAAGGTCATTGCCATTGGCGATGCCCGGCTGGCCCAGGGTCAGGGTGCCGGTTTTGTCAAAGGCAATGGTGTCTATTTCTGCCAGTCGTTCAAGCCCGTCCGGGGCCTTGACCAATATGCCGTTTTTGAACAGGCGGCTGGAGGCGACAATCTGAACCACCGGCACCGCAAGGCCAAGGGCGCAGGGGCAGGTGATGATCAAAACCGCAATGGCCGTGATCAGGGCCGGTTGCCATCCGGCGCTACTGAAAACCATCCAGCCGATAAAGGTCAGGAGGGCGAGAAGATGTACGGCGGGGGCGTAAATCTGTGCTGCTTTATCGGCGAGGCGGACATATTTCGCCCGGCCCTGTTCCGCCGTTTCCATCAGGCCGATGATCTCATCCAGCAGGGTCTTGCCGCTCAGCGCCGTGACGCGAATATCTATTGCCCCGCTGATATTCATGGTGCCGGTAAAAACCTTGTCTTCAACCTGTGCCTTGACGGGCAGGGTTTCCCCGGTCACAAGGCTGGTGTCCACTTCCGATATGCCGCGAATGATCACGCCGTCCACGGGGATGCGCTCGCCCGGTGCGACCCGGACGATCATATCGGTCTTGAGCATCTCAATGATACAGCTTTCCGTCTCACCGCTATCTGTGACAATGGTGGCCTTGTTGGGCCGATAGCTCATCAGGTTATGGGCGGTGGCGCGCGCATGATTACGCATCTTCCGATCCAGAAAACGGCCAATGAGCAGGAAAAACAACAGCATGATCGCCGCGTCATAATAGGTATCCTGCGCATGGGAAATGGTTTGCAGGATGCTCATGCCAAGAGCCAGTATCACCGCGAGTGAAATTGGCACATCCATATTCAGCCGCCGGGCTTTCAATGCCCCCCAGGCTGATTTGTAAAAGGGCCTACCCGCTACGGCGGCGGTGGGCAGGGCGATCAGGGCTGACAGCCAGTGGAAGAAGACACGGGTCTGGTCCCCCATATCGCTTCCGGCCCAGTCGGAAATGGATAGCAGCATGATATTCATCAAGGCGAACCCGGCAATGGCCATACAGATCAGCAGCCAGCGGCCTTCTTTATCTCCGGCGGCGGTGGTGGGGCTGTCCTTGAACATATAGCCTTTAAAACCAAGGCTCTTTATGGTGTCAATGACCTGATCATTGGCCGCGTCCCGGTTGATGTCTTTTGCCGCCCATTCCACGGCCAGCCGTCCTGTGGTCAGGTTAAGGCGGGCGTTCTTTATGGTGGGGATTTCCTGCAACGCCCCTTCGATTTCCCGGATGCAGGACGGGCAATGCAGCCCTTCCACGAGAAAATGCTCCAGCGGGGCGTCTTTGCTCCCCAATATCTGTTGTGATTTTATGGCTGTCATGATCTATCTTCTTGGCACAAAAATTTTATCTGTCAGCTGAAATACGGGGCCTTCTGAACGCTTAACAATGACGTCCACATCCCATTGTCCGGGTTCGGGAAATTTTACGGCGGCGGTATATATATTATCGCCAGCATCGGTCAGTATTATTTCCTGATCATAGGCATTGGTCACCGCGCGGGTAATCAGGACGGAAACCTGCGTGGGCGGCAGATCATTCTCCGGCCAGGTGATTTTCACGCCAATCCTATCATTTTCCATGGCCGTGGGCCGATGGCTCAGGGCTATGATCCAGCCGGATTTATGCTGGTCCTCTGCGGCGGCAATCTCATTGTTATAAAATATTCCCTTGCGGTAGGCATTGTCGGTTTCAAGTCCGCCCCATGTGCCGACCGCGATAGTGGCCATGATGGCATTGACCGTAAAGATTACCAGAAAAAAACCGACGATCCACATCATGGCTTTTTTACCGGTAAATTCTTTTGCAGGTGGGACGGAGGTCATTTCGCTGGGCCTTTAAAGGTTGTTTCATTGTCACTGACGCTGGTGCCGTCAAGGTCTTTTGCCGTGAAGATAATATCCATGCTGTGGCTGGACAGTTCCGACCGGGGAACAGATATATAGACTTTAACAGACCGAATCCGGTCCCGGTTTACCTCTATTATGGGCAGGCCGTCCGGGGTGCTTTCCTGAATACCCTCAACCTGCATTCTGTAATGTTTAAGACCAGATACGCTGAGGGTAAATTTCCTGATCTGATGGGTTTTATTGAGTATCTTCACCGTATAGCCATTGCGGATATCGCCCGATGACAGTTGGACAAATAACGGGTTTCGGTCGCGCAGGATATTCACCTCAAGATTATCACGGTGCATCAGGCCCCAAAGAATCGCCCCGCCGACAATGATCATGATCATGGTATAGAGCAGACTGCGGGGGCGGACGATCTGTATCTTTTCCGGTTTACCTTCGGCGCGCCGCTCAAAGTTTGCCAGACTGTCATAGGCGATCAGGCCCTTGGGCCGGCCAACCTTTTCCATGACCTCGTCACAGGCATCGATGCACAGTGAACATTGGATACATTCCAGTTGCATTCCGTCGCGAATATCTATCCCCATGGGGCAGACCACAATGCATTGATGGCAATCAATACAATCGCCGCGCCCCTGCCATGTGGCGCCTTTTTTATGGGGCGCACGTGGCTCACCCCGGTCATGGCGATACATCACCGACAGGGTATCCTCATCCATCATGACGCCCTGGATACGGGGCCATGGGCACATATAGATACAGACCTGCTCCCGGGCAAAACCGCCCAGAAGATAGGTGGTCGAGGTCAGGATCATAATCCAGAAATAAGTGGTCAACGGCGCATCAAAGGCCAGCAATTGATGCATCAATGTAGGCGCATCATTCATATAGAAGACCCACGCCCCGCCAGTAAGAACCGAAATTAACAGCCATGTGGCGTGCTTGGCCGTCCGCTTGGAAATTTTGGATAGGCTCAAGGGGGCTTTGTCCAGTTTGATCCGGGCATTTCTGCCACCTTCGAAAAAGCGTTCCACCACCAGAAACAGGTCAATCCATACCGTTTGCGGGCAGGTATAGCCGCACCAGATGCGGCCTAATGTGCTGGTCACCAGAAACAGGCCAATAGCGGCCAAAATGAGCAGACCGGTGATGTAATAAACTTCCTGCGGCCAGATTTCGATAGCGAAAAAATAAAAGCGGCTACCCGTAATATCCACCAGAATGGCCTGATCAGGGATGCCCGGTGCCCGCTCCCACCTGATCCAGGGCGAGAAGTAATAAATGCCGAGGGTGACGATCATCACCCACCATTTAATGGTCCGGAATGTGCCGCTCGCCCGTTTGGGGTGAATCTTTTTCTGGGCCGCATACAGAGAGCGATTCTCTGCTTTGTTAATGGCCTCAACCGATGCGCGTTCAACCTTCTCGTGGGGAATGATGGGCGTTGTTTCTGTCTTGGAAGACCCGGTGTCAGGTCGAGAGGTCATGACCTATTCGCCTCCGCCCAAGGTGTGAACGAAAACCGCCAGACTCCTGATCGTTGCCGGATCAAGGCGGCCTGCCCATGTGGGCATAACACCTTTACGGCTGTAAGAGATGGTGGTGATCAGAGTTTCGGGGTCAGAGCCATAAAGCCAGATACCATCGGTGAGGTTCGGCGCGCCAAAATCGCGGTTGCCCTTTGCATTCTCGCCGTGACAGGCCGCACAATTTTCCTGAAATAGTTCCGCTGTTCCGGCAGGTGCGGCAATGGCCTTATCCGACAGGGAACGCACATAAGTCGCCATATCCCTGATCTGATCCTTGTCCAGAATTTCATCGCTTAGAAAGGCTGGCATATCGCTGAGGCGGGTATCGTCATGAGTGCCCCGGATACCGACGGTGATGGTATGGTGGATTTCATCAAGCGTGCCGCCCCACAGCCAGTCATCGTCATTCAGATTGGGATAACCCTTGGCCCCGGCGGCCCCGGAACCATGACAGCCCGCGCAATTATCACCGAAGGCAGCCTTGCCGCCCGCCATGGCAAATTCCAGAAGGTCTTGCGTATTCTCAATGGTTTTGAGGTCGGCATTCAGCAGTTTTTCGGAAAAAACCTTACGGTCGTTCTGTGCCGCCTGTAGCTCGGCATTTACCGTATCCCGCTGGGAATAGCCCAGATAGCCTTTGGTATGTCCGCTGAGCATTGGCCATGCGGGCATCAGAATCCAATAACCAATGGACCATATAATTGTGGCATAAAGCACCCAAAGCCACCAGCGTGGTAACGGGGTATTTAATTCTTTAATGCCGTCCCACTCATGGCCGGTGGTATAGGTTTTGGTGATTTCGTCATATTCGGGCTCTGTTGACATGATTATTCCTCCTCAAGCGGACGGTAGGCCGCTTTGGTGAATTTTTTCTTGTTGGTGGGCCAGAAAGCATAGGCAATAGCGATGACAAACATACTGAAGAGCAGTAAAAGCCCCCAGCTTTCGGCGAAATTGGCAACGTCTAGATGGGTCATTCTTCCGGCTCCTAGCGGTTATTTTCTTTTTCGTTATAGAGGGAGAAATCAACCAGCGTGCCCAGCATTTGCAGATAGGCTACCAGGGCATCCAGTTCGCTGATTTTCTTCGGGTTGCCGTCAAAATCACGTACCTTGGCCGTGGGATAGCGTTCCTGAAAGGCATCATATCCATCAGAATCCTCATCCAGTTGGGCCATCAGGTCTGCTTTGGCAAATTTGATCTGCTCATCCGTGTAAGGCACCCCAACCATTTGATTTGCTTTGAGATCAGATGAGATAAGATCGAATTTCAGGTCGTTTTTGGCCAGAAAGGGATAGCCGGGCATAACCGATTCCGGCACCACGGCGCGCGGGTCATGCATATGCTCCCGGTGCCATTCGTCAGAATATTTATTGCCGACACGGGCAAGGTCGGGACCTGTTCGTTTTGACCCCCATTGGAAAGGATGGTCATACATGCTTTCCGCCGCCAGTGAATAATGGCCGTAACGTTCCACCTCATCACGGATGGACCGGATCATTTGGGAATGACAGAGGTAACAGCCTTCCCGCACATAGACATTGCGGCCTGCAAGTTCCAGCGGGGTATAGGGGCGCATGCCCTTGACCTTTTCTATGGTATTTTCCAGATAGAATAACGGGGCGATTTCCACCAGCCCGCCAATGGCCACCACAATCAGGATGCCGACCAGAAGCGTGAGGGGATTTTTCTCAAAGATTTCATGTTTGAAAGACATTTTTTATATCCCTTTTATTCTGCTGGAACAGCTTGGGCCAGAGGAACAGCATCCCCGTCGCCGCGCACTGTTCTCCACAGGTTATAGACCATAATCAGAGCGCCGATGAGGAATAATCCCCCGCCTGTCGCCCGAATGAAGTAATAGGGATGCATGGCCTCCACCGTTTCCACGAAGGAATATTCCAGAAAGCCCAGGCTGTCATAAGCCCGCCACATCAAGCCCTGCATAATGCCGGATACCCACATGGATGTGATGTAAAGAACAATACCGACAGTCGAAATCCAAAAATGCATATTCACCAGCTTCAGGGAATAGAGGGCTTTGCGCTTCCACAGCCATGGGTACAGGCAGTATAATGCGCCAAAGCTCACATAAGCCACCCAGCCAAGGGCGCCGGAATGTACATGGCCAATGGTCCAGTCCGTATAATGACTCAGTCCGTTTACTGCCTTGATGGCCATTAATGGGCCTTCAAAAGTGCTCATGCCATAAAAGGCAAGGGATACAACCATCATTTTCAGAACCGGGTCGGTTCGTAATTTATCCCATGCACCGGATAAGGTCATCAGCCCGTTGACCATGCCCCCCCAGGACGGCATCCATAAAATGATGGAGAAAGTCATGCCCAAAGTCTGTGTCCAGTCAGGCAAAGCTGTATAATGAAGATGATGGGGGCCGGCCCATATATAAAGAAAGATCAGTGACCAGAAATGAACGATGGACAGCCGGTAGGAATAGACCGGACGTTCCGCCCGTTTGGGGACAAAATAATACATGATACCCAGAAATCCGGCAGTCAGGAAAAAGCCAACCGCATTATGGCCGTACCACCATTGGGTCAGGGCGTCCTGAACCCCGGAAAACAGGGAATAACTCTTTGGCTCAACAAAGGAAATCGGCATGGCCAGATTATTGACCACATGCAACATGGCAACGGTCACGATAAAGGCCAGATAGAACCAGTTGGCCACATAAATATGGGATTCCCGCCTTTTCCATAACGTCCCGAGATAAATCAGAAGGTAAGTGACCCAGACGATGGTCAGCCAGATGTCAACATACCATTCCGGCTCGGCATATTCCTTGCTTTGGGTAATGCCCAGAATATAACCGGTCGCGGCCAGTACGATGAACAGCTGATAGCCCCAGAAAACAAACCATGGTGCGATTTCACCGGCAAGGCGCGTTCGGCCCGTGCGCTGAACCACGTAAAAGGAAGTTGAAATCAGCACATTACCGCCAAAGGCAAATATCACCGCCGAAGTATGCAGGGGACGCAGGCGCCCGAAATTGGTCCAGGCGGTATCAAAATTCAATGAGGGGAAAACCAGCTGCCAGGCAATGATGTCGCCAACCATAAAACCCGCAATCCCCCAGAAGGCGGCGGCAATCACCCCGGCCTTGACCACACCGTCATTATAAAAGACACCGGCAGGCGAAGCTTCGGCCTCTATGCGGCCATTCTTGCCAAAGCCCATATTCAATACCGCGACAATGCCGAGGGTGAAGGCAAGAATCATGATGTAACCATGAAAGGCAAAAGGGGCCGAGGTGGTTTTGGCAACAATGAAAATTGCCATTAATACACCAAGGCCCAGAAATGCAGACGTTAGTCCTTTCGCCAGACCACTGACGGTTGGTGGGGAGCTTAGGTTTGTCATTTTTTTAACCTGAATTTTAAATATTAAATATTTTTTTAACGATTATTTATTCTGCCTGCCCATATTTATTTGATATGTTAAGCATGGGTGTTAGTCTATTCTTATCCTAGAAACATTGATTTAGGTCAACAAAAAACAACATAAAAGCCATGTAAAATTTGCATCCCTGCCTTGTGCCGATATAATAACGTCTACGTAAGGGAACGGTACAATTACTCTGATAACTATACCGACTATATATTTAACGGGAATAATATAAAAGTGACAAATGAAACAATTTATAAAATTTGCAAACTAATCATTTTGTCAGGCGGAATTTTTGCGATTGCGGCTTGCGGCAACGATCAAGAGGGCGTCCCTGATTCTGCGGCCATCCATGATCGGGTTCTGACCCTTGACAGTCATGTGGACATATCACCGGATTACACCTTTCTGCCGGAATTTGATCCGGGTAAAATGACTGATATGAAGGTTGACCTGCCCAAGATGAAGGCTGGTGGTCTGGACGGTGCCTTTTTTATTGTTTATGTGGGGCAGACGGCGCGAACAGAAGAAAATTATGGGTTGGCCAAACAGGACGCCTTACGTAAATTTGCCGCTATACACCGCATGGCTGATACGCTCTATCCCGATCAGATTTCTTTGGCCTATGGCCCCGATGATGTGAGGCGTATATATAAAGGCGGGCGCAAGGTCGCGATTATCGGCATTGAAAACGGTTATGTGATTGGCAAGGATATTTCTCTGGTTGAGGATTATTATAACCGGGGCGCACGCTATATGACGCTGGCGCACAATGGCCATAATGATATTTGTGACAGTGCCCAGCCGAAAAAAGAACTGGGGGACGTGCTGGCTGAACATGGCGGGGTCAGTGATTTTGGCCGGCAGGTTATCGGCGAGATGAACCGGGTAGGCATGATGGTGGATATTTCCCATGTCTCTGCGGATTGCATGATACAGGCGGTGAATATGTCAAAGGCCCCGGCCATCGCCTCCCATTCCGGGGTTCGGGCGCTGGCGGATCATCCGCGCAATTTGACAGATGACCAGTTGCGGTTGCTGGCTAAAAAGGGCGGTGTGATACAGTTGGTCGCCTATACGGGATTTATTAAGGTTGATCCGGCGCGCAGTGCGGCTTTTGAAGACCTTATGGCCGAAATTGCTGATCGTCATGGGCTGTCAAAAAGTGATTTTGAAAATATTTCAAAGACACCGGAATGGGCACAGGGGATGGCGGACATAAATGCCAAATTCCCACTGGCAAATGTGAATGATTTTATTGATCAGGTGGATTATGCCGTAAAGATTGCGGGTATAGATCATGTGGGGATCAGTTCGGATTTTGATGGCGGCGGCGGGATAACGGGCTGGAATGATGCTTCGGAAAGTTTGAACATCACCCGTGAGCTGGTTAATCGAGGTTATTCAGAACAGGATATTGCTAAAATCTGGGGCGGGAATCTATTACGTGTCTGGACAGAGGTGGACCGGGTGGCTGCTGAACTTCGCGCTGAATGAGTTTTCAATAATTAGAATAAATTTTTATGCAATTCTTTACGGCTCTTTTAGGAATTAGCCGTATAGTCGTTTATATGGAGTAATTGAATATTATTCTGTGACAATAGCAAACTGCTGGTAACGGCGGGACGCAAAGCCTCTGGTCCTTGGGAATAGCCATTCAAGGATAGCAGGGTTACCGCAAGGAGATATTACAATGGCACATTCAGACGATGTAAAAAGCGCCTCTCAGGCATCCAATAATTTTGAATATAAAAAGGAACTGGCCTTTCAGCTGGTAAAACGGTTCGGCATGACCGCCGCCCGACAAACCTGTATTCAGAATAAATGGGATGAAGTTCTCAAAGCCGTGGATTCAGTCCGCGTGCATTAGGGCCACCAATACCCTTTATTGATTTTCTGTTTTTCGCAACAGTAACCATATTATGTGATTTGAACATATAATATGGTTACTGTTGCTTTTTTTTATCCGTTATTTCCCGCCTGAAGATTCCACTTATATTTGAACAAAATTTAGCCTTTTATATAAGATATAATGTGAGTCATTGAAGAAAATTCAGCGAATATTGTTCAATTTAGCGCAAACGCATAAAAAAATTTGTGTTCTGAATGGTGTTTATTTTTATAACTTACCAGTAACACGGAACGCTTAAGTATTTATAAAATATGTATTTTTTATGGTTAATAAAGGGTTGATCCAAGGGGGGTGAATAGTCAGGGTTTGATGAAAAAAAAGTTTTTTTCACTTTGGTTGTAAGCAGGTCTTGTAAAGCACACAGCAATTGGGATAGTGTTCAGGCAATCTAGTTATCCAGATTCTATTTTTTGGATTAGGATTAGGACGAATAGGGTGTCTGAACGCATAAATGTAGCAATAATAACCTCTGAATAACGGGGAATACATTTAGGCCTAAGATGAAATTTAAAGTGTTAATGTGTGCAAGGGGAAGAGCCTGATGATGAATATGAGTTCAAATATAAGGAATTGTTTCTTTGTATCTGCGCATCATATTTTTCAAAGCATACATAAAATACACCTTCGTTCGTCATACGCCATATTTATTGGCATACAATTTAACAACTTAAAAAAAGCTGTAGGAAGAAGAATGAACAAGCATCGAGTTAGAACTGTGGTTCTTTCCGCCGTTGCGGCCACATCCCTGCTATGGGGCGCGGCCAGCGCGGGTGCCACTGATTTAAAAGACGTTCTGGAAGTCGGAATAAAAGTAAATCAGGTTGCACAACAATCACAAAAGAAAATTGATAAGATCGTTGATCAGACCGATAAAATTATTGGCGATTACAAGGGTGTTTTGAGAACCATTGAAGGGTTGCGGGTATATAACGCACAGCTTCAACGTCAGATCGATCTGCAAGTTGTCGAAATGGGCAAGCTGACCAAATCCATTAAGGGTGTGACTTATGTCAAGCGTCAAATCACACCTCTGATGATGAATATGGTGAAAACTCTTGGTGAATTCATTGATAACGATCTGCCCATCAAGAGGGAAGAACGCAAAGCGGGCATTGAGCGCCTGAATGAATTAATGCTCAACCCGAATGTGGATGCCTCAGAAAAATTCCGGAGTGTATTTGAGCTGTATCAGATCGAAAGTGAATATGGTCGTGCGGTTCAGGCCTATACGGATAAAGTGACCATTGGCGGCAATGAGCTGGAAGTTGATATGCTTCACATTGGTCGTATCGCATTGGTGTATCAAACCCGTGACGGCGAACAGTCCGGTATGTGGGATCAAGCCTCTCAGACATGGGTACCGCTTGATGATTCCTATCGCAAACCCATTAAACTGGCGTTGGCCGTGGCACAGAAAAAGGCCGCTGCTGATACCCTTCTGAGACTACCAATACCTGCACCGATCCCCGGTAAAATGGAGACAGCAAAATGAGAAAATTAGTTAATATTATAGTTGCTGTTGCCATAATGGGTTTTGGATCCGGAGTAGCATTCGCCCAGTCAGCACCAGAGGCAAAGAGCCTTGATGCGTTGCTGGAACAGGTTAAGCAGGGGGCTTATCGGGAAAGTCAGGAAAACAAGCGCCGTGAACGCGAGTTTTCGCAACAGAAATCCAGACAGAAAGCTCTGTTGGCTTCGGCCCGCAATACGCAAAAGAAGGAAGAGCGTCGCTCTGATCGTCTTGAGGCAGAATTTAAAGCCAATGACGAAAAGATTGCCAAGCTGGAAGAAGATCTTTCCCATGAATTGGGGGCCTTGAAGGAACTGTTCGGTGTTCTTCAGCAGGTATCCGGTGATACCAAGGCTGTTTTCCATGATTCCATCATCTCAGCCCAGTTCCCGGGCCGGGAGGTTTATCTGGATGAATTGATTGCCAAGGCGTCCAGTTCCGAACTGCCCACTATCGAAGAGATTGCCCGTTTGTGGTTTGAAGTTCAGCGGGAAATGACGGAATCCGGCAAGGTTGTGAAATTCATGACCGATGTTCAATATCCAAATGGTGAAATTACCCAGCGGGAAGTTATCCGTATCGGGACGTTTAACCTGATTTCCGATGGGAAATATCTGGAATGGCGGACAAAATATCAGAATATCTCTGAATTGCCACGTCAGCCAAAACCCCGTTTCCTGAAAACGGCCGCTGGCCTGCAAAATGCCACATCCGGTTATGAGGCCTTTGCCCTTGACGTATCCAGAGGGGCTATCCTTGGTCTGTTGATTCAGGATCCAGACCTCATTGAGCGTATCGATCAGGGTGGTATCATTGGTTACATCATCATTTACGGTCTTGGCCCACTCAGTCTGTTGCTGATCCTGGCGTCCGGTATAAAACTATTCGTCACCCGCACCAAGGTGAAAGCGCAGATCCGCAGTGATGTGGCCAGCGACAATAACCCATTGGGTCGTGTTCTCATGGTCTATGATAACAACAGGGATGTTGATGTTGAAACCCTTGAGCTGAAACTTGATGAGGCTATTCTGAAAGAAACACCATCTCTGGAACGTTTCCTGACCATGATCAAAGTGATCGCCGCCATTGCGCCGCTCATGGGTCTGCTCGGAACCGTTACCGGTATGATCAACACTTTCCAGTCCATGACATTGTTCGGGACAGGGGATCCGAAGTTGATGGCCGGTGGTATTTCACAGGCGCTTGTAACGACGGTTCTGGGTATTGTTGTTGCCCTGCCGACGTTGTTCCTGCACTCCATTGTTGCGGGCTTCAGCAAGGACATCGTCCATACGCTTGAAGAGCAGTCTGCCGGTATCATCGCTGTCCATGCGGAACAGGGTCATAAAGGAGCCTGATCATGTATTATGAGCTGATAAATATGCTGGAAAATGTCCGTGATTTCATGGAAAAGGGGGGCCCTGTCCTCACGGCAATTTTCTTCATAATCTTTCTGCTCTGGGCTTTGGTGTTTGAACGGGTGATTTATTTCAAAACCGGACACCTTAAACAAGTGAATGAAGTTATGGCTACCTGGGAGGCGCGCGCTGAGCGCACCTCCTGGTACGCTCAGCAAATTCGCGGAGCCATGATCAGTCAGGTGACAATGGACCTGAGAAGCAATTTATCTTTGATAAAAACATTGGTGGCCATTGCGCCGCTGATGGGGCTTCTTGGAACCGTGTGGGGTATGATTGAGGTTTTCGATGTAATGGCAATCCTGGGCAGTAGTAACGTCAAGGCCATGGCGGCCGGCGTTTCCAGAGCCACGATCCCGACGATGGCAGGAATGGTAGGCGCACTATCCGGTGTGTTTGCTGCTTCCTACCTTGAAGGTCGGATGAACAAGGAAGCCGAATTGCTTGAAGACCACTTAACAAAAGATCATTGAGAGAATAAATATGCGTAGACACGCCTCAAAAGAGAATGATGATGCAGAAATTGATATGACACCGATGCTTGACATCGTGTTTATCATGCTCATTTTCTTCATCGTTACATCCTCCTTCCTGAAGGAAGCGGGGATTGAAATTAACCGCCCGGATGCCTCCACCTCGGTGAAGGCGGACAAGGCAAATATTATGATAGCCGTGACCGAGAAAAACGAAGTCTGGATGGAAAAACGCCGGGTTGATATTCGGGCTGTTCGGGCCAATGTGGAACGTCTTCGGGCGGAAAACCCCGAAGGTTCCGTGGTTATTCAGGCCGACGTTGATTCCAAATCAGGTGTCGTAATGGAAGTTGTCGATGCGGTTCGCAAGGCAAATGTTACTGACTATATTGTAGCGACCAAAGAACAATGATAGTACGTTACGCACTTTCAGTTATATTCGCCGTTCTGATCACTTTTTCCCTGTTCTGGGGCATGCAATATCTTATTGCAACCGGGAACAATCCGCTGGAGGGTAAAATTGAGGGCCGCAGGGTCGAGATTGGCGAAGTACGGCAAGCTCAGGATGTTGAGCAGACGATCCGTAAACCCGACAAGCCCGAGGACGCTGACACGCCCCCGGACACGCCCGACCTTGATATGGACACCAATGTGGACAATGTCAATACGGGTATCGAAATTGGTATGGCCCCTATTGCGGCAGAGGTCAGTGTTGGCGGCGCAGGCGGTTTTGCCGCCAGTGACGGCGACTATCTGCCCATTGTCAAGGTGGCGCCCATCTATCCACGCCGGGCGCAGGAACGTGGCCTTTCCGGCTATGTGATTGTGGAATTCACCGTGACAAAGTCGGGGACTGTTATTGATGCCAAGGTTATTGAGAGCACCAACTCTGTATTTAATCGTGCCGCCATCAAGGCCGCGCTGAAATTTAAATACAAGCCAAAGGTGGTTGACGGTCAACCGATTGATGTGGCGGGTGTCTTGCACAAAATTACTTTTGAAATGGAAGATAAATAGAGGAGCTTAAGCTATGTATAAATTTAAGAAAATCGCCAAGTCCCTCGTTTCCGTAACGGCCCTTTGTGGTGTACTTGCAGTTATTGCTGTCGTTCCGGCACCTGTTGGTTCATCAGGACAGGCCGTTGCCGCGTCCACGGACAAAGACAAGCTGAAATATGATGATCGCAAGACACGCCGAACGCCGGCTCTGAAAGAAAAGGTCTATAAGGTTCTTGGTAAAGCGCAGGAATGTGCGGACCTGAATGATTATGTCTGTGCGATGCAGGTCCTTGAAGACGGGCTTGGCCGTAAACTTGAAAAGCTGAACAGCTATGAGAGGGCGCAATATTTTAATTTCAGAGGTTTCCTGTTCTATAGTCAGGAAAAATACGGAGAGGCTCTGAGGGCATATGAAAATGTGCTGCGTCAGGAAAATCTGCCTGCCGCCATGGAGGATACTACGGTTTATACCATGGCCCAGCTCTATTTCATCAAGGAGGACTATCAAAATTCCATCAGGATGATGGTGCGCTGGCTCAAATATCAACCGGCGCCCACAGCGCAGCCTTTGGTGTTATTGGGACAGGCCTATTATTCACTTGGTACGGTAGATGATATCAAGCCGGCCCAGGCGGCTAAATATTTCAATCAGGCCATTCCCTATATTCAGCAGGCCATCAAACTTTATGAGGATGCTGGCAAGGAACCAAAGGAAAACTGGTATCTTCTGCTTCGGGTCATGTATTTTGAGATGAAGGAAAATCAGAAGGTTATCGATATTCTGGAACTTCTGCTCCATAAATGGCCGAAAAAAGAATATTGGCTACAGCTTGCCGGTATGTATGGTGAAATGAGTTCTGATGCCAAGACAGAAAAAGAAAGAGCACTGCTGGAGAAAAAGCAACTGGCCACTTATGAAACCGCCTATCGTCAGGGGTTTCTCGCCAAGAGCAGTGAGCTTGTCAATATGTCACAGCTTTATATGTATCATGAGGCACCTTACTGGGCTTCCGTGGTTCTTGAAAAGGGCATAAAAGCCGGGGTTATTGAAAAGAACAAGAAGAACTATGAAAGTCTTGCTCAGGCCCGGATTAACGCACAGGATATGCGGCAGTCTCTGGAACCTTTACGGCTTGCCGCTGAAAAAGCTGAGAATGGTGACGTCTACAAGAAGCTTGGTCAGGTTTATATGCAGCTTGATGACTATAAAAATGCCGCGAAATATTTCGGATTGGCCCTGAAAAAGGGTGGTTTGAAGAGGCCGGATTCTATCGCGATTTATCAAGGCATGTCTTATTTCAACCTTGGGCAGTTAACCAAGGCCAAGAAATCTTTTGAGTTGGCCGCCAAAGACAAGCGAAGCCGTAAACAGGCCCGTAAGTGGATTTCCTATTTGACGAAGGAAAAGAAACGCCTTGACCAGATCAAGGAATATCTGAGCTAGGTTTACCAGGCCATAATATTTTTTAATAAAAACAGGGTGATAGAGCTATCATCCTGTTTTTTTATAGGTAAAATTATGTATTTACAGCTTTTCCGGACTTGTGTGTCTTTTTATACTGTTCTATCGTAGTTTATTATTTAGGTACGGAACCCTGTTTTTGAGAATTTACAATTGAATAAATCGGGATAGTTTATGACATTACTTGCCCATATCTTGATTATTGCGACCTATGCGCTGGTATCGGCTTTTGTTGCTTTTTTCCTGCCGGGTGTATTTTATGGTTTTGCAGAGGTAACAGCCTTGATTTCAGGCGCAGTTCTGTTTCTGATTGGCTTACAGCTTCATACATTATATTACTGGAAATTTGGCAAGGAAGACACAGTCACCCGGCTTCTGGCGTTGCATCAGGACTATCAGGTCAGCCTTGACCGGCTTGATGAAAACAAGGCAGAGCTGGATGAATTGCGCGAGAAGATTAATAAAATTGATCATCGGCAGAATACGGAAATAATTTCCGAAATGCATGTCCTGCAAACACTGCTTAATCAAGTAATTGAGAAATCCGGCAAGTCATTGGAAGGCAAGAGGTCTGACAGCGGCTTTAAGTCTGGAAAAATAATCCGGCAGGAACAGGCAAAGATAGAGCGCAGTGATGGCGAGGTTCTGAATATCATGCACCATGCATTGGAGGGCAACAGGGTGGATCTCTATCTTCAGCCCATTGTGTCCTTACCTTCGCGGCGAATTGTGCATTATGAATCCTTCAGTCGTGTTCGGGATGAGGAAGATAATGTGATTTTCCCCTCGCAATATTTAAAACTTGCCGAAGACAGCGGGCTGGTTGGTACATTGGACAATCTGTTGCTGTTCCGGTGTATTCAGGTCATTCGAAAGCTTGGCCCCCGGCGGCCTGACCTGCGGTTTTTCTGTAATATCTCCTCTGTTTCCCTGAATGACAAGGAATTTTTTCCGCAGTTCATCGACTTTATGATGGAAAATCATGATTTGTCAGATCGGCTGATCTTTGAATTCTCACAGAAAGATGTGTTGCGTCATTCGGCGCTTGTGGGACGTAGTCTGGCTACGCTTGGGCGGCGGGGTTTCCGTTTCTCCATGGACCATATCATTGATTTAAATATGGATTTGGGCGACCTGTCCTCGCGTTATTTTCGCTATGTCAAGGTATCCGCAGGCCTGATCCTTGATCAGGAAATAGATATTCATCCCGATGACATGAAAGAGGCCTTTAGCCGTTACGACATTGACCTGATTGTAGAGAAAATTGAAAACGACCAAACCATCGTGGAAATTCTGGATTTTGGTATGGATTTCGGTCAGGGGTATCTGTTTGGGGAACCGCTACTCAGCAGCGATACCCGTTTGGATATTTAAACCGCGCAGCCGATCAGGAAAATAACGCATCAATGTCTGATTGTGTCGTATTTTCGGTGGCTTTCGGGTCAAGACCGGCATGGCCGTCTTCTTCATAAGCAACGGGCTTTGGTGGTGCGGCCTCTTCTTTTTTCCGGGCTTGTGCTTCTGCCTTTTGTTGCTTGGCCTGTTCGATAAGGTTGGGTTCCTCGGCTGGGACAGATTCTGCCACCTCTTGCGGCCCGTCTTCCTCATTGCCCGCAAACATAAAGTCAATGTCTTCTGCGCTGGCGTCTTCGGATGTTTCAGCAACCGGTTCAGCCTGCTCTGTGGCCTCAATTTCGGGCGCCTTGTCATCATCAATTAATATTTCAGCTTTATCATCTACTTTGCCGTTGAGCAGGTCATCAATTTCTGATTGCTCCATGCCTTCCCCTTCAAGGGCTGGCCCGTTAAGCAGGGCGGCATTCTCGTCAATTTCTTCTTCGGGCTGGTTGCTCGCCGGTTGCGCGCCTTCCATTACGCCAAGAATATTAACCAGCCGGGATACCCGGTCTTCCACATGTTCCAGCGTGCTGACGACCTTGCTTATGCGTTGTCCGGTAATATCCTGAAACGAACAGGCTTCAAAAATTTGCATGACGGCATCATTGACGGTGCCTGTATAGGCTTCTATATCGCTTGAATCGGCCTCCATGATCTGTTCGGCGGATTCCATAATGGTGTTGGTTGCCTGTTCAGTCTGTTGAACGATGGCTTCCAGCTCAAGCCCGGCGCGGGGGATGCCCACTTCGTCGCTATGGTCCGGGGACAGGGAGGATATCTCCAGCCGCGCGTCATCAATAAAATCCGCGAGCTCTTTGCACTCCCGGTAAATGGTCATGTCGATGGACTTGAAATAGCTTTCAAGGGACCGCATCAGGACTTCGGTCAGGGCAGCGACCTCTGGCAGGGAAACCGTTTTATGGTCACCTGAGCGAAGCCGGTCTACCAAAGGACCGATATGTTCTGGCAAGAGACCCGGGGCCATTAAAAATCTCCGAGTACAGCAGACAGCTTCTGTTTTAGGGTCGCCGCATTGAACGGCTTGACAATATAGTTATTGACCCCGGCTTTTTTGGCGGCGATGACGTTGTCGGTTTTGGACTCCGCCGTGACCATGATGAAAGGCGTTTTCTTGAGCATATCATCAGAGCGCACCTCTTTCAGCAACTCATAGCCGGTCATGGGTTCCATATTCCAGTCGGAAATAATCAGGTCATAACGTCTGCTGCGCATTTTGTTCAGGGCTTCTGACCCGTCACTGGCTTCATCAACATTGTTAAAGCCCAATTGTTTTAACAGATTGCGAATAATCCGTAACATGGTTTTATAATCATCCACAATAAGGATCGACATTGCTTTATCTACGGCCATAATATTTTGCTTACCTGAATTAATGATATCTGTTTGTGCAAGTTGCTTTTGACCACTTCTTGCGTGCGACAATTCCAAATTACCTCAATCCTTTAAAAAAAAGGTTAATGGCAAAGCTAGAATATGTTTTTTTTATTTGCTTTATTCCGCTGGGCGTATTAGGGACAGAATGCAGAATAGAATTTATGAAAAAAGACAGATAATATGTCAGAAGTAAAAGAAGCCAGTCTGGCGGCGTTGGATTTGGACCAATCCTATAGCACCGTTAATGTGGTGAGCGACACCGATGTGGTGAAATTTTCAGAAGTAACCGGGGACGTGAACCCTATCCATCTGGATGATGACTATGCCAAAAAATCCATCTTTGGCGCGCGAATTGCGCATGGTATGATTTCAGCAGGATATATTTCGGCAATTTTTGGCACAAGATTCCCTGGCCCTGGCAGTATTTATCTATCCCAGAGCTTGAAATTTAGGGCGCCGGTTAAAATTGGCGACACCGTTAACACGACGGTGATAATTACCGATATCAATCAAAAGCGTAAACGTGTGACCCTGAGTTGTGAATGCCGGGTTGGGGAGGTCGTGGTCCTGACCGGTGAAGCCCAGCTTATGGTCCCGGCTTAGGGCGCAGTTTAAAGAGTGATAAATACAGGCATGAAAATTTTCAGGCATTTTGACAATCTACCGGACGATGTAAAAGGCAGTGTGATTGTTTTGGGGAATTTTGATGGCTTTCACAAGGGGCATCAGACCGTGATGGGCCGGGCCGGGAAGCTGGCCCGTCATATGAAAGTTAATCTTTCTGTATTGGTGCTGGAACCGCATCCGCGCAGTTTTTTTAACCCCGGTCAGGAAGATTTTCGTCTGACGTCATTTCGCACCAAGACACATCTGCTGGAAAAATTCGGCGTTGATACCCTGTTTGTCCTGCCTTTTGACAAGAAATTATCCAAAATGCCCGCGCAGGACTTCGTTACGGATATTTTGCTGGACAAGCTTGGGGTTCTCCATGTTTTTGTCGGTTATGATTATCGTTTCGGGGTGGGGCGCGGCGGTAGTGCCGGGCTGCTTTCGCAAATGGGCTGTATGGAACAGTTCGGTGTGACCATAGTTGAAAAAATTATGGACGGCGATCATGTCTATTCCTCGTCAAATATTCGTGACAGTCTGCGGGCCGGGGAGGTCAGGCTTTGCGCGGACCACCTTGGTCACTGGTGGCATGTGGAGGGTCATGTCCTGCGCGGGGACCAACGGGGCCGGACCATAAATTTCCCCACCGCCAATCTGCCCATGGAAGGTTATATCAAGCCGAGGCTTGGTGTTTATGCGGTGCGAGTCATGGTTGATAGCGGCCCGGCAAAAGGCATATGGAACGGGGTTGCCAATGTGGGCAAGCGGCCAACCTTTAACAAGGATGACCTTGTGCTGGAAGCCCATATTTTTGATTTTGATTTTGACATTTATGAGCAATCAATCCGGGTGGAATTTGTTGATTTTATCCGGCCAGAACAAAAATTTGACGGGCTGGAGTCTTTAAAGGCCCAGATTGAAAAAGACAGCCAGGTGGCCCATAAAATCCTGTCGGACCCGGCCAATCAACAGAACTTAATTCCCGGCCCAAGGCTGGAAGACCATCTTTCGTCATAAAACACTCGACAATGCTGGCGTGAAATTGGTACAAGTTATCAATTTTCGGCTAGCCAAGAAGCTCACATAAAATGACCAAAGATTACCGATCGACCATATTTCTGCCCAAGACAGATTTCCCGATGAAAGCCAGCCTGCCCAAGCGGGAACCGGAATGGTGCGCCAAATGGGAGAAGATGGATATTTACGGCATGCTCCGGAGACGGGGACAGGATAATCCGGATAAGTTTATCCTCCATGACGGGCCGCCCTATGCCAATGGCAATATTCATATTGGCCATGCCATGAACAAGACGCTCAAGGACATCATTGTGCGCTCACAACAGATGTCCGGCAAGGATGCGCCTTATGTGCCGGGCTGGGATTGTCATGGCCTGCCCATTGAATGGATGATCGAAAAGCAGTATCAGAAAAAGAAAATCAAGAAAGACGATATTGATCCCATCGAATTCCGCCGGGAATGCCGGACGTTTGCTGCTAAATGGGTTGACGTTCAGCGGGAAGAATTCAAGCGGCTCGGCATATTCGGAGATTGGGACAAGCCCTATCTGACCATGAATTTTGATAGCGAGGCCCAGATTGTTCGGGAATTGCAAAAATTCCTTATGAACGGCGGCCTCTATCGGGGGTCTAAACCGATCATGTGGTCGGTGATTGAAAAAACTGCTCTTGCCGAGGCCGAAATCGAATATCAGGATCATACCTCCCATATGATTGATGTTGGCTTTGACGTGGCAAGCTCGCCCATCGACAGCCTTAAGGGGGCAAAGGTTGTAATCTGGACCACAACCCCCTGGACCATCCCCGGCAACCGGGGCATCGCATACGGCAAGGATATTGATTATCTGCTGTTTGAGGTCACGGCGGTTTCAGAAGGCAGCCGGGTCACGGTTGGTACGAAGATTTCCACCTGTGAAGTTTTGAAGGACGCCTTCCTTGTCCGTGCAGGAATCACGGAAATTGCCGAACTTGACCATTTCAAGGGCGCGGATATGGCGGGGACCATTTGTCATCACCCGTGGCATGATACGGGCTATGATTTTGACGTTCCGGTGATTGAAGGCTTCCATGTGACCACGGACGCCGGGACGGGCTATGTCCATATTGCCCCCAGTCACGGCATTGAGGATTTCGAGGTCGGCAAGGAGGCCGGGCTTCCCATGCCCTTCACCGTTGATGACGGCGGCCTTTATTATGACAGCGTCCCCATGTTTGCCGGTGAGCATGTCTATAAGGTTCATGACCATGTCTGCGAGGAACTGGAAAATGTCGGGGCGTTATTTGCCCGTGACACCATCGTTCACAGTTATCCCCATAGCTGGCGGTCCAAGGCACCCCTGATCTATCGCAATACCCCTCAATGGTTCGTATCCATGACCACCAACGGTCTGCGGGACAAGGCCATTGCCGAGGTGGATAACGTGCGCTGGGTGCCGGAAAACGCCAAAAACCGCATGATGGCCATGGTTGCCGACCGGCCTGACTGGTTGCTGTCGCGCCAGCGGGCCTGGGGTGTGCCAATCACGGTGTTTGTCCATAAAGAAACCGGTGAGCTGTTACGGGATGAAGCGGTCAATGAACGTATTGCCAAGGCGGTGGAGGCCGAGGGCGCTGATGCCTGGTATGCCCGTGACGCGGCAAGTTTCCTTGGGGATGCCTATGAGGCTGATGATTATGAAAAGGTTGAGGATATCCTGGATGTCTGGTTTGACAGCGGATCAACCCATGCTTTTGTGCTGGAGCAGCGCGATGATCTGCGCTCGCCGGCGGACCTCTATCTGGAAGGCACTGACCAGCACCGGGGCTGGTTTCAGTCATCCCTGCTCGAATCCTGCGGCACGCGCGGGCGGGCACCTTACAAAAATGTCCTGACCCATGGTTTTACCCTGGATGACAAGGGCAAGAAGATGTCCAAGTCGGGCACTAACGCCGTGGCCCCGCAAAAGATCATTGACCAGTTCGGCGCGGATATTCTGCGCCTTTGGGTAACATCAACGGATTATATGAATGATCACCGGATTGGCGGTAACATCATACAGGGACAGGTGGAGGCTTACCGGAAAATCCGCAATACCATGCGGTTCCTGTTGGGCAACCTCAATGATTTTGACGCATCGGAGGTTTTACCACTTGCTGAGATGCCCGAACTGGACCGGGTGATCCTGCACCGCCTGTATGAATTGGATCAGGTGAATAAGCAGGCCATTGCTGATTTTAATTTCAACCGGATTTATACCGCCTTGTATAATTTCTTTACGGTGGACCTGAGTGCCTTTTATTTTGATATCCGCAAGGATTGCCTTTATTGTGACGGGGCGGGTAGCATCCGCCGCCGGGCGGCCCGCACGGTACTGGATCAGCTGTTTTACGTGCTGACCAAGATGATGGCCCCCATTCTGGTCTTTACCGCCGAGGAAATCTGGCAGTCCAGATTCCCGGACGATGCGAACAGTGTTCATTTGCAGACCTTCCATGACATTCCGGCGGACTGGCGGGATGATGCCCTGGCCGCCAAATGGGAAAAGGTCCGCAGCCTGCGCAAGGTTATGACCGGCGCGCTGGAAGTGGAACGGCGCGAGAAACGTATCGGCTCCTCTTTGCAGGCGCAAGTGACGGTCTATGTGGCCGATCCGTCCTATGAGGCGGCCATGGAAAATATCGATCTGGCGGAACTGAGTATTACGTCCCATGCGGAACTTGTGGTCGGAAAGGCTCCGGATGGTGCCTTCACCCACGAGGATGTGGCCGATGTGGCGGTGGTCAGCAGTTTGGCTGAGGGCGGAAAATGCGAACGTTGCTGGCAGGTTTTGCCGACAGTGGGCAGTGTTGCAGGTCATGAGGATATTTGTCCGCGCTGCGCCGATGCGGCAGGGGCGGCGGAATAGGCATGCTGGCCAGAGAATCCCATAACGGCCTGCTGGTCATTGTGATCGCCCTGTTTCTGGATCGGGTGAGCAAATGGTGGATTATGGACATTCTGGAGCTGCCAAAAATTCAGATGGTCAAAATTCTGCCTTTCTTTAACTTACAATGGGCAGAGAATAAAGGCATCAGTTTTGGTATGTTTCCGGCGGATGGTGATCTTGGCCGTTGGGGTCTGGTGGTCGTGACCCTCTTGATCGTCATCGGGCTTGGTGTCTGGCTCAAATCCGTGCAAACCAGACTTTTGGCCATCGCCCTTGGACTGGTGATCGGCGGGGCGCTGGGCAATATTTATGACCGGGCGACATTGGGCTATGTGGCTGATTTTTTCCAGTTTTATGTGGGAAACTGGTCATTTTACATTTTTAATGTGGCGGACAGTTGCATTTCGGTCGGGGCCGCGTTATTAGTTTGGGACAGCTTTTTCGGGCCAAAGCCTGAACAGGCCACCTCAGATCAGGATCAATCCTGACGGGATCAGGTAAAGAAGGAAAAATGCGTGCGACATAAATTGTTATCCATGGGTATTATCTTGGCCGTAGTCGGGATGCTCCCGGCCTGTTCAAAACTTGACGGCCCTGATGAATTCAGCGTATTGAAAAATCCGCCATTGGTGGTGCCGCCGGATTATCACCTGCGTCCGCCGGGGGATGAAAGTTCCGTCAAGGGGGCCTTCACACCTCAGGAAATCGCCAAACGCGCCCTGTTCGGCAATAAAGGCTAAAGTATTTTCCGTTTATAGGCCGCACGGCCTGTTTCGACCAAAACCAATATAACACCGATGGTTATGAGGCTTATGCTGTATCCATTTGCGACGCCGCTTGCGCCGGCGGTGATTAGTCCCATACCCGCACCGAAAGTCATGCCTTTAAATAATTTCATGATGTGTCCCTCTCCTTTATTTCAGAAGAATAATTAGAGGGAGAATATGTTCACAGCGTGAAAGAAATAAGGTATTCTCGTGGCAATTATATGTCAGCATTGGGATCGGCTTTGAAAATACGTATCTTATCAGAAAATACCATCAATCAGATAGCCGCCGGGGAGGTCATTGAACGACCGGCCAGCGCGGTCAAGGAACTGGTGGAAAACGCCATTGATGCGGGGGCTCATAACATTCAGGTGGTCATGAAGGACGGCGGGCGGGCCGTGATCTCGGTCACGGATGATGGCCGGGGCATGAACGGCGAAGAATTAAAGCTGTGCGTGGAACGTCACGCCACCTCCAAGCTTAAGGAAGAAGACCTGACGGATATAACCACCATGGGCTTTCGCGGTGAGGCCCTGCCGTCAATTGCCTCTGTCAGTCGCCTGTCCCTGACCAGCCGCGCGCGGGGTAGCGATGAGGTTTGGAAGGTTGAGGTGAACGGGGGTCGCAAGATGCCTTTGCAACCAGCGGCCATGAATGAAGGCACCAAAGTTGAAATCAGAGATTTATTCTATGCCACTCCGGCGCGGCTGAAATTCCTGAAGACCGAACGGACCGAATTTAACGCCGCCCTTGATGTGATAAAGCGGCTGGCCATGGCCCATCCGGATATATCCTTTTCCCTCATGGACGGCGATCGGCGGGCGTTTCAGGTTACGGCGGCGCAGGGCGAATTACTTGATGCAAGGCTTCGGCGTCTGACAGCCATATTGGGCAGTGATTTCGGTGATAACGCGCTGCTCATTGACGAGGAACGGGAGGCGATTCAGCTTAGCGGTTATGCGGGTCTGCCCACCTACAGCCGGGGCAATGCGCAGCATCAGTTTTTGTTTGTCAATGGCCGTCCGGTGAAGGACAAGCTGCTGACCGGAGCCGTGCGCGGGGCCTATATGGATTTTCTGGCCCGTAACCGCCACCCGGTGCTGGCCCTGTTCCTCACCGTGCCCACCCATATGGTGGATGTGAATGTGCATCCGGCCAAGGCAGAGGTGCGTTTTCAGGATAGCGGCCATGTGCGGGGGCTGATTGTCGGTTCTCTGAAACGGGCCTTGACCGGGGCCGGGCATCGGGCGTCCACTACGGCGGCCAATTCGGCGCTGGGGTCGTTTCAGCCGGGCGCGGGGCACATGCCACAATATTCCGGCCAGAGCAGGGGGCGACAAACATCCTTTCCCACCCCGCCCCCGGCCTATACTTCTGGTCTGGGCGATCGGAGCCTTGATTTTCAAAGGCCATTGGCTGAGGGTTTCGCCCCGCCCGGGGGCCGGGTTGATGCGGTGGATATGACCGAAGATACAGCAGAACATCCTCTGGGCGCGGCAAGGGGGCAACTTCATGAAACCTATATCATCGCACAAACCAAAGACGGTATCATCATTGTTGATCAGCATGCAGCCCATGAGCGGCTGGTCTATGAGCGGATGAAAAAATACCTGTTGGATAACGAGGTGCCGCGTCAGCTGTTGTTGATCCCCGAAGTGGTGGAACTGGAGCAGGACGCCATTGACCGCCTGATGGTCCGCGCCGGTGAGTTGCGGGATTTGGGGCTATATCTTGAGGGCTTTGGCGAGGGGGCCGTTGTGGTACGGGAAGTCCCGGCCCTGCTGGGTGATACGGATATCAAGGGGTTGATTCAGGATTTGGCCGATGACCTAATGGATCTGGATCAGGCTCTGTCCCTGAAAGAGCGTCTGGAGGATATTTGCGGCACCATGGCCTGTCACGGCAGTGTGCGCGCCGGGCGGCGTCTGTCCGTGACGGAAATGAATGCCTTGCTTCGGGAAATGGAACAAACCCCCCATTCCGGCCAATGTAACCATGGCCGCCCCACCTATGTGGAATTGAAACTGTCCGATGTTGAAAAATTATTCGGGCGGCGTTGAGATTAACCGGTTTTGCTGTTGGATTTGGTATCGGGCCGGCGATGTTCTTTCAATTCATCAATGGCAATATTCAGATGCAGGCAGACAAGTTCCAGTTTGGCCTGTGTCGCCTCCTGACAGAGGTAGCCCAACGCGTTGATCAGGCCCGTATATTCATACGCCATGGCCTCATCATATTCTTCTGATGTGAGATTTTTGTTTTTCTTCATTCTGCCACCCCATATATATACCGATGCGTGTGAGATCTACAATAGCAGAGTATTATTAAAAAGAAAGTTTTTTTTAAAATAGAAAGTTGTTATAAATATTGAAGCCAGGTTGGTTATCGACATATTTTTATATAAAATGTAAATAATATCTATATATCAACTTGATATATAGATATTAAAGAGTTTTACAGTCATCAAAAATGTTACATTGATATATAGAGTGCAGATATTAGTAAAATATATCCTTTAGAATCAAGCAACTTAAAGTTGATCATTATTTATCTGACGGCATTATTAAATTTTAGCATCTTTTTAAAATGATGTTCCGTTAGCTCGGCAAATGCAATATCCAGATGCAGGCTTACAAGTTCTAATTCAGCTTCTTTGGTATCGTGGCACAGCTGACTAAGTGTGTTGATCATATTGGCCAGAGAAGTTTCGCAGGATTTTGCTTGTTTTGGTGTAAATTCTATTCTTTTTACATTCATGTATTAGGCTCCCAAATGAAATGTATTGTTAAAGCGTCTATCAATTCTGATTATTAAATCAGTACATATTAATATGGTAATGCCGATATAGTTAACAAATGGTAAATAACCGGTAAACATATTTAATATTATTTACCAAAAATATAATTATGAGCATCGCCAAGGGTGTCATAAATGACATCAAGGTGATAGGGAGGGGCCAGAAAGACAACATCATATTGTTTATTTGTGGCCGGCAATGCCCCCATTTTAGGGGGCTTCAAAAGTAGAACAGTTTAAGCAACCATGCTCAACATGGCCCGTTTCTGTATTGGCGTTAAAGCGGCGGTTCGACCACCACGGTTCAATATTACCTGGATTTTACAACTTGGATATTCTGAGCTGATCCTGGATTTTTGCAGCAATTTCTATGTTGTGGGTTTCCAGTGCAAAGTGCCCGGTATCAAAGAGATGAATTTCTGCATCTTTGATGTCACGCTTATAGGTTTCAACTCCCGGTGGAATAAAGAACGGGTCGTTCTTACCCCATACAGCTAAGAGTGGTGGCTGATGATCGCGGAAATATATTTGGAACTGATCATAAAGCGCGACGTTGCTTTGGTAATCGAGGAATAGGTCAAACTGGATCTCGTCATTACCTTCACGTTGCATCAAAAGAGCGTCGAGTGTGTAGGTCTCTGGGGCGACCAACTCGGCATCTTCTCTACCTTCAATATATTGCCACTTGGTTGTCTCAGGTGTAAGAAGTACGCGCAAAGCATTGCCACTTTGCGTGATGATGACCGTGATTTTCTCGGGACTGCGCAGTGCAAGGCGATAGCCTATTCATGTTGGCGTTATTCACAAAATCTGAGGTTGAAGAACTTGATAAAACGGCGCATCTATGTTTATCATATCACCATAATGCAGGAAGTTGAGTGAGGGAAACCGTATGCGGCAGGGCACCGGGAATATGTGGCTAGATTTCTATTCCTTAAATACGCGCGTAAAGATGGTATCAACATGTTTGGTGTGATAGCCGATGTCAAATTTATCGTCGATTTCCGCATCTGACAGCTTGGCAGATACCTCAGGGTCGGCTTTCAGTTCGGCGGCAAAGTTGGCACCTTCTTCCCATACCTTCATGGCGTTGCGCTGGACAAGGCGGTAGCTGTCCTCGCGGCTGATCCCGGCCTGGGTGAGGGCGAGCAATATCCGCTGCGAATTATGCAAACCGCCCAGCTTGTCCATATTGGCCTGCATATTTTCCGGATAGACCACCAGCTTGTCCATAACCCCGGTCAGGCGGGTGAGGGCGAAGTCCAGTGTCACGGTGGCGTCAGGGCCAATCATACGCTCCACAGAGCTGTGGGAGATGTCCCGTTCATGCCACAGGGCCACATTTTCCATGGCGGGCAATGCCATGCCGCGCACCAGACGGGCGAGGCCTGTCAGATTCTCGGTCAGGATCGGGTTGCGTTTGTGGGGCATGGCGGAGGAGCCTTTTTGGCCCTTTGAGAAAAATTCTTCCACTTCCAGAACCTCGGTTCGTTGCAGGTGGCGGATTTCCGTGGCCAGCCGCTCGATGGAGCTTGCCACAACGCCCAATGTGACAAAGAACATGGCATGGCGGTCGCGGGGGATGACCTGTGTGGAGACGGGTTCAATCTCAAGCCCCATGGCCTTGGCCACATGTTCCTCAACGCGCGGGTCAATATTGGCGAAGGTGCCGACCGCGCCGGAAATGGCGCAGGTGGCAATCTCGCTGCGGGCATTTTTCAGCCGGGTCAGATTCCGGTCAAATTCGGCGTAAGCCTCGGCCATTTTCAGGCCAAAGGTCACCGGCTCCGCATGGATGCCGTGGCTCCGGCCAATGCAGACATCAAGCTTATGTTCGTACGCCCGGCGTTTCAGAACGCTCAGCAACTTTTCCACATCATCAATCAATATGTCGGCAGCCTTGACCAGTTGCACATTAAAGCAGGTGTCCAGAACATCGGAGGACGTCATGCCCTGATGAACAAACCGGGCCTCGGGGCCGATATATTCGGCCAGTGAGGTCAGGAAGGCGATGACATCATGCTTGACCTCACGCTCAATCTCATCAATGCGGTCAATGTCGAAATTGCCCTTTTCCCAGATGATTTTGGCGCTTTCCTGAGGAATAACGCCCAGTTCCGCGAGGGCATCACAGGCATGGGCCTCGATCTCGAACCAGATCTGAAATTTTGACTGTGGCTCCCAAATGGAGGTCATTACTTCGCGGGAATAACGTGGAATCATGGCAACACCTGTATAAAAGAGTTCTCTGCCGCAGGCTTTAACAGAGAATGACTGTGGGGACAAGGCACTATATGGAAAAGATGGACAGAAGAGGCAGGGGGCTATAGTCTTTGCATATGTAACATGATTATGGGGAGGATAAAAAAATGAATGAAGAAGCCGTAAAAAATTACCGGATATATTTTCGGGAAAAGTATATTCCTGAACGCTATAGTGGCCGCCGTCATTTGGCGACAACTGTTACGGTGACCCTTATTGTGATTGTTATCAGCCTGTATAATCTGGAAAATGTTCAGGCATGGGAGTGGCTGACTATTCCGCTGGCGCTTTTTCTGGCAAATTTTGTCGAGTTCATGGCCCATAAAGGCCCCATGCATAAGAAAACCCGTTATCTGGAAGAAATATTTCAGCGTCACGCAGTACAGCATCATTCTTTCTTCACCCATGAATTTATGGAATTTGATGAAGAGAAGGATTTTAACGCGGTGTTATTTCCGCCGGAGATGCTGCTGTTCTTCTTTGGCGGTATTGCGACCCCGCTGGGGATATTAAGCTATTTTCTTTTTGGCGGCAATGTGGCCTGGCTGTTTGTGTTCAGCGTAACCCTTTATTTCCTGAATTATGAGGTTATGCATTTCCTCTATCATGTGTCCGAGGATGCCTGGACGTCGAACCTGCCTTTTATGGGCTTTCTGCGGCGGCACCATACGTTGCATCATGACCGGGACTTGATGAATGACTATAATTTCAATATCACCTATCCCGTATGCGACCTGTTGCTTGGCACCTATTACAGACCGGGAAAAGATTCTAGTTGAAATATTCCCATAATCCCACGTTATACAGGAAGTCATTAACGACCAGCGGTTCCTGATTGGCGAAGCCAACGGCAATTCCGACCATCATCAGGGTCAATATGCCAAAGGCCAATTTGCCTGAAGCTAAATTTTGCATTATATCAATCCTTAACATTTTGTTAACCAGTTACGATAGATATAAGCAAACTCTGTGCCAAATGGCCAAAGGTGAGGGAAATAAAGGTTAACAGGGCGTTAATCATAAAAACAAAAAGGCTGGAAGTGTAAAGTTTTTTGACAATTTTATCTTTTTCGACCTAAAAGTCCCATTTTGAGACACCCTGATATATTATCAGATCAGGCCAAGGGTTTTCAGGCTGGTCTGGCCGCTTTTGGAGATAATCAGATGATCATGGAGCAATACGCCCAATTGTTTGCCGGCTTCCTCAATACGTTTGGTCATGTCCACATCATCGCGGCTGGGGGTCGGGTCGCCGCTGGGGTGATTATGGACCAGAATGATGGCCGTGGAATGAAGCTCAAGAGCGCGTTTGATCACCTCGCGCGGGTAGACGGGCGTATGGTCAATGGTGCCCTGCTGTTGTTTCTCATCGGCAATCAGGCGGTTTTGCCGATCCAGAAACAGGATGCGGAATTGTTCTGTTTTTTGATGGCCCATCTTTATCTGACAATAGTCAATCAGCGCCTGCCAGTTGGACAGCACCGGCTTGTCCATGATTTGACCCTGAGCCAGTTTTTGCGCGGACGCCTCAACCAGCTTCAGGGCGGTGACCACCGTATCGCCAACCCCGGATACCTCCATTAACTGACCGGGCGGTGCCGTAATGACTTCGGCATAGCTGCCGAAATGGGCAATCAATTCTTTGGCCAGCGGCTTGACGTCGCGCCTTGGGATGGCGGTATAGAGCAGGAGTTCCAGCAGTTCATAGTCGGCGAGGGCCTGGGTGCCGCCGCTGCGAAAGCGGTCTTTCAGTCTTTGACGGTGGCCCGTGTAATGTGGTGTGTCTGAATCCAAAATCTGCCCCGGCGCTTTTTATGAATAGGGGGGGCGATGGAACCCCTTGGGCGATTTGGTAAAGACCTCAACCCCGTCCTTGGTTACGGCCATACTATGCTCGAACTGGGCGGACAGCGATTTGTCACGGGTAACGGCGGTCCAGCCATCGCTCAGGACTTTTACGTCCGGTCGGCCCAGATTGATCATCGGCTCAATGGTGAAGAACATGCCTTCTTTCAGTTCCGGTCCTTCGCCCGGTTTGCCGTAATGCATGATATTTGGCGCATCATGGAAGACCCGGCCCAACCCGTGCCCGCAGAAGACCTCCACCACGCCGCAACGCTCCGCCTCGGCATAGGTTTGAATGGCATGACCAATATCGCCAACCGTGGCCCCGGGCCGGACGGCGGCAATACCGCGCATCAGACATTCATAGGTAATATCCACCAGCCGCTTTGCCTTGATGGTCGGCGGCCCGGCGAAATACATGCGGCTGCTGTCCCCGTACCAGCCATCCAGAATGACCGTCACATCAATATTGACAATATCGCCTTTTTTAAGCTTTTTCGGCCCCGGAATACCGTGACAGACCACATGATTGATCGAGGTGCAGATGGATTTGGGAAAGCCCCGGTAATTGAGCGGCGCACTTATGGCGGCCCGGGCGGTGACAAAGTCAGCACAGAGCTGGTCCAGCTCATCGGTAGTGACGCCGGGCTGAACATATTCCGTGATCATATCCAGCGTTTCCGCCGCCAGCCGTCCGGCCCGGCGCATCCCGTCGTAGTCGGCGGGGTCATATATTTTTATGGCATTGCCCGATGTGGCATCCGTATCACTTGCTCTGATATATTTCATGCTCTTATCCATTATAGGCGAATGGGGATTCGCGCCTCTACTATAATCTCTTTGAGGGACAAATTACAACCGTAACAAACTGCCTCTACCCCGTTATGAAGGGCGCTGTCCAATGCCGCTTTATAGGTGGGGTCAAGGTCATCGGCGATGCGAAATTCCGTGCAGTCTTGCCGCTGAATCAGGTAAACCATCATGGCGCGATGGCCGTCGGCGACCATTTGGGAAAGCTCATTGAGATGCTTTGTGCCGCGCGCGGTGACGGAATCGGGAAATTCGGCGATGGTTTTTGTGCGGGACAGGGTGACGCTTTTGACCTCCACATAACAATCGGCCTCGCCCCTTGCGCCGCCGGACAGGAAAATATCAATGCGGCTGTTCTGGCCGTATTTCATTTCCCGGCGCAGATTTTGATAGCCCTCAAGCTCGCTAATAGTCCCGTCCTGGATTGCGTCCTGTACCAGCCTGTTGGGGTGGGCGGTATTGATGCCCACAAGGCAGTCCTCCACCTCCACCAGTTCCCATTTATAGCGCAGCTTGGCCTTGGGGTTGGTTTGCGGCGACAGCCAGACCAGATTGCCTGCGTCCTTCAGTCCCATCATGGACCCGGAATTGGCGCAATGGGCGGTTACCATTTCACCATTATCCAATTGGATGTCGGCCAGAAAACGCTTATAACGTTTTATCAACCTGCCGCGTATTAGGTTATGTTCAAATTTCATGAAGCAGGGTATAGTGAGAAACAGCCCTGAAAGCAAACAAGAAGCATTATTAATGACTGAAGTTAAGACCGTTACCGCCAGCATGATTATCATCGGGGATGAGATATTGTCCGGGCGGACAAAGGATGCCAATCTTACTCATCTGTCCCTGTGGCTAAACCGTATGGGGGTTCAGTTGCGGGAGGTACGGGTCATTCCTGATGTGGGGCAGGTGATACAGGATACGGTGAATGACTTGCGTCATCGCTATGACTATGTTTTTACCACTGGCGGTATCGGCCCGACCCATGATGATATTACGGCGGAAAATGTGGCAAAAGCCTTCGGCGTACCTTTTGTGCAAAGCGCGGAATCGCTGGCTTTGCTGAAAAAGCATTACGGAACCCAGAAAATATCCGATGCCCGCCTGCGCATGACCATGATCCCGCAAGGGGCCAGCCTGATTAAAAATCCGGTCAGCACCGCGCCCGGCTTTCAGATGGAAAATGTCTTTGTCATGGCGGGAATCCCGGTGGTCATGCAAAGTATGTTGCTTGATCTTGAGCAAAGAATTTTCGGCGGGGATGAAATGCTCTCAAAAGCGATCCATGTTTTTGAGGGTGAAAGCCAGTTCGCCGTGATGCTTGAAGAGGTGGAACAGCAATTCCCCCATGTGAGTCTGGGCAGCTATCCTTTTTTTCGCAATAAGAAATTTGGCGCGAGCTTTGTTTTTCGTTCACAGGTGGCGGCGGAGCTTGATGCGGCGGTGGATATGCTAAAGCTTAAAATCAGTGCCTCAGGCCGGGAATGGTTTGACGGTGAGGCGGCATTATAGAAATAAATGCTCTAAACTGAAATTTCTGTATTTATTTTAGCGGGAGAATATGCAATACCCCTATCACTCAATTTTTCGAGGGAGACTAATGTGCGGACGTGGCGAAATTGGTATACGCACAAGACTTAAAATCTTGCGCCCTTATGGGCTTGCGGGTTCAAGTCCCGCCGTCCGCACCACCTACTTTAATTATCAGCAAACCCTGATATTATTGAAAAATAATTTTTTCTGTTTTTCGTGGTATCAGAGGTTGATTATCTGGAAAGAATCATTAATATAAGAAATTGCTTGAATATACTTCAGGCATGCGAAGGGATGTTTTACTCAATCTGACCCCCAACAGATTTTTGTGAAACATCCCTTTCTCCGTTTCACCGTGTTGTTTTTTTTCAGGCAGATTTACAAACGCGGTTACTAAAGCATGTGCATACTATGTAATTTCTGGGCTTGCGTAAATAAGACAAATGGTATTAATACATAGTATATTTGTACTATGCCAAAGACTGTGATACAAAATATTACCAATATTATGACTTTTGTGGTGGATTTTTTGTGATTACAACGCGTATTTAAGAGTGTAATCAATTATGTTGCACATTTCTAGATAGTATAAAAGAGGGCCGAGGGGTTATAGATGAAAATTTTGCTGGTGGATGACCACATATTGTTCCGGGACGGGTTAAAGCTCGTTTTGAAACAACTTAGTGATGATGTGGACATAAGTGGATGTGGCACCTGCACCGAGGCTTATAAAATAATCCGGGAAAGTGAAGGGTTCGATCTGATTTTACTGGATGTTGATCTACCGGTAATTTCCGGAATGGAAGGCCTGAAAGATTTTCGTGAGCTTGACCCCGGCGCACCGATTGTATTCCTGTCCGGGTCCGAGGATCATAATCTGATCAAAAAGGCCCTTGAACAGGGGGTGATGGGGTATATTCCGAAAACACTCAGTAGTGAGATCATGATACAGGCCCTACAGCTCATCTTGAAGGGTGGCAGATACGTGCCTGATAATATTTTAAATGGTGCGGCAGCGCAAAAGCAGACCAAAATTACCCTGACAGCGCGGCAGAATGAAATTTTACTGCTTATTTCACAGGGGAAAGCCAATAAGGAGATTGCCAGAACGCTCGGCATTGCGGATAATACCGTCAGGGTGCATATTTCGGCAATTTTTCAGATTTTAAATGTTACCAACCGGACTGAGGCCGCCTTCGCCGCTTTGCAGGAGGGGCTGCTTTCACCCTATTAGGGGCTGGCAGAAACCTCAATGGCATCTCATGGATAAGACATTAAAAACCCAGTATATTTTTGTTGAACAGATAAAAATAATTGTTAAACAGATACCCCTGATGGTGGCTTTGACCTTGCTGGTTGCTGTCATCATTACATTGATATTGATGGGCAAAGTAGAGGGATGGATTCCACTGGTATTAATTGGGTCCATTCTGGCCGTGAATAGTGTCAGAATATGGCATTACTTCAGTTTGAAACATGTTGATATTACCGTTGATAACGTAAAATATCATGCACGCTTTCTTGTTATACTGGCTTTTCTGGGGGGCAGTGCCTGGGGGTCGTTGGGATTGCTAATTCCGATGGTGCCGGACCCGTTTCTTTTGGTACTGGTGACTACTCTGTTATGCGGTTTGGTTGCGGGCGCTGTGCCTAATTTGTCTGTCTATAGACCTGCATTTTTTGCCTATAGCATTATGTGCATTCTTCCCTTTGCTGTCCGTTCCATCCTTACGCAACAGGAAATATTTGTCGCAATCGGGATATTGATGCTGCTGTTTCTTATCGTCAATTTAATAATCTGTTTTGTGGCCCAGAAGAGTGTTCTAAAGAGTATTGTTCTGGTTCAGGAAAACAAGAAACTGATAGAAAAGCTTAAGCAGGAAAAAAGCAAAGCGGATACGGCCCGTGATATTGCCGATGGCAATAATGAGGCCAAATCACGTTTTCTTGCGGCGGCCAGTCACGACCTTCGCCAGCCTCTCCATGCCATGGGATTTTTCGTTGAGGCTTTGCAACATGAAAAGAATCCGGCTGAAATTTCAATATTGACCAGAAAAATTGGTCAAACATCAGAATCGTTACGGAACTTGTTAGGATCGCTTCTGGATATTTCCAAAATTGAAGCCGGGGTGATGGTGCCAAACTTGTCGCACTTTAACCTTGATGAAATATTGGCTGAGATTATTCAGGAATTTGCCGAACAGGCCCGGGAAAAAGGATTAAACCTTGAAGCAAAGCCCTGTTGTCCCCAGGTGATATACAGTGACAAAGAGATGTTATGCCGGATTTTACGCAATCTTGTCAGCAATGCGGTTCGCTATACAGAGCAGGGGTATGTTTTTATATCCTGTGATCTTGAAAACCGGCATGTCATCATTCACGTATCGGATAGCGGCATAGGTATTGCCCAGAGCAAAAAGAATGAGATTTTTCAGGAATTTTATCAGATTAACGATGAGAGAGGACAGAAATCCCAAGGGCTGGGGCTGGGGTTGTCGATCGTTAAAGGGTTAAGTGACCTGCTTGGCCATGAAATCAACCTGCGGTCAGAAATGGGTGTTGGTTCTGTTTTCTCGATCAAGGTTACTTTGGGTAACCTGATCAAGGTTATACCGGAAACAGCAGATATTCATATATTGCCCGGTGATGTGAGAGCGCGGATAATCATCCTGAATAATGAGGGAACCTCCCTAATATCCATTATGCGTCATTGGGGGCATGAGGTGGTTGATTTCAATACTTGCGGTGCGGTAATGGATTTTCTTGAAAGTGAAGACTTTATCCCTGACTTAATCATTTCTGAGATGCAGTTGCAGGATGCCAGCGGTATCGAATCAGTTAAGGCAATACAGAAAAAAATCGCAAAAACCCTGCCCGCGATTATTATGACCGGTGCTGGCGGAGAAATGGTGGAGCAGGCGCAGGACTGCGGCTTCTCCCTGTTGGAAAAACCGGTCAAACCGGCAAAGCTTCGCAGTATGGTTTCTTATCTGGTGCAACAGGCACGCGAAAGCTGAAATATACTGACCATTATTACCCGTAAACCCAAGGCCAGATAAGGTTTTGCGGGTCACATTTTATGCATATTTTTAACCTTTGTTAATAAACTGTGTCTATAAAGGGGACGTCAAACAGGGCAGGGCAATTTCTGTCTGTCTCATTAATAATAATAAACAAAGGGTAGATTGAGTAACATGGGGACGCTAAAAACCAAGATGACCGCCAAGGATTTGTTAAGGTTGGCACAGGAAAAATCTGTGACATCCCGCAATGAACTGGTTGAGAATATCTCTGATTTGTTCCTGTCTCCGGAAGGGCGGCTCAATGAACACGAACGTGCTCTGATGAATGATGTTCTGCTTAAACTCGTTAGTTCAGTAGAAAAATCTGTTCGTAAAGAATTAAGCAAGCGGCTGTCTACTATTGATGATGTATCCCCGGAACTCGCGGCTAAACTGGCTGATCAGTCTATTGAAATAGCCCAGCCGATGCTGACCAAAAGCGGTGTTTTGAAAGATGAACAACTGATTGAAATAATTCGCAACCGTACAGATGCACACCGTATGGCCATTGCCATTCGCTCTCATGTAAGTGAAGATGTCAGTAGCGAGCTTATCGAAACGGGTAGCGAAGATGTGATAGAGGCACTGGTCAATAACGAGAGTGCGGAAATATCAGAACTTTCCATGAAATATCTGGTGGCAGAGTCCAGAAATCTGGATCGCTTTCAGGAGCCTTTGTTAAGCCGGCATGACCTTCCTGCGGAACTGGCCTATCAGATGTATTGGTGGGTATCAGCAGCATTACGCCGCAAGATTATCGTAGAGTTTAATGTGGATAATACCCAGATGGATGATGCCCTTGAAATGGCGACTAAAACGGCCATTCAGGATCATGGGGCAACAGATGGTATCATGAGGACGGCCCTCAAACTCGCCAGGGAATTGGCAACCCGGGATGAATTGAATATTGTTTTCCTGCGGGGATGCCTGCGTCAGGAAAAAATTAATCTGTTTGTTGCTGGTCTGTCGGAAATGACCGGGCTGGATGTTGATATTATCTGGCGGGCTATACGGGAACGGACGGGCGAGAGTCTGGCTATTATTGCCAAGTCACTGGATGTAGACCGGGATATTTTTGCCTCGATCTTTTTGTTGGTTGTACAGTCCCGTACGGGCGGGCGGGCGCGTACGACCGGGCTGGTCAATTCAATTTTATCCTTGTATGATGACATTAAGGTAAAAAATGCAAAAGTAGCCGTCAGGCACTGGCAACGTGATCTGGGGTATCAGAACGCTATATTGACCATGAAGGACGCGGTATAAATGTTTGGCAGAACCGATCAATATTCAGCGGGCACTAAAGATGCCGGAAAGAGGCTGGTGCCAAAATTAAAGAACCAGACAATCATTCCGCTTGAGCTGGTTCAGCGAGTGTCCGTGAACGGTGTTAAAAAACCTAAGAACAAACCTGTGACCACATTGGATAAAATTCATGAGCTTATTGACCATATGCGCTTTGATGACAAGATTCCCTTGTATATATCAACCGTTTCCGGTGAATTGGCCTATGTGAATGAAGGCTATAGAAGTCTGGTATCCAATTGCGAATATGTGGGTGACAAAGACGCAATGAATGGAAACGACAGTCCGTTGCCCGCCAGCCTGACGGCGATCCTCAATGAGGTTCAATTGACCCGTCAGAATGTTTTCGTTGAAGAAACCATAAAAATTCAGGGTGCCCTCCGGCAATATCGCTCCCGGCATTTTCCGGTTTGTGATGATGCGGGCCGGGTGATTGCGGTCGGTGGAACCTATGTGGACTATACGGATAATCTGCAGACGCTCGGCCATGAAAGGCTGATGCAACAAAGGTTCCGCGACTTTGCCCGGGCAACATCGGACTGGTATTGGGAAATTGACCGTGACTATAACATTACCTTTGTTTCGGACCGTTTGATGGCCATTACGGGGATGCCGATTATACTATTGAATGGCAAGCGTTTTGAAGATTTCGGAGAACTGAAAACAGAGATAGACGGGCAGGCGGTGAATTGCGAGACCTTCCTTGACGGTATGAAGCCTTTCCGGGATCAGCTTTTTATGATTGAAAATGCAGATGAGGAACTGGTTTATAATTACTTGAGCGGTGTGCCTATTTTTGACTCCTCAACCGGTGAATTCATGGGGTACCGTGGTGCCGGAATGGATGTCACGGTGAGTTACAAGGCACGTCTGGAAACCATTGCCGTTCAAAAATCGCTGGAACATACGCTTGAGGAACTCACCAACAAGAATATTCAGCTGGATATGGCATCGGCAGAATCCGAGGTCGCTTTAGGGGCCAAAAGTGAATTTCTGGCCGCCATGAGCCATGAACTCAGAACACCGCTTAATGCCATTATCGGTTTTGCCGAGGCCATGAAAATGCAGGTATTCGGCGATTTAAATCCCCAATATGTGTCCTATAGCAATGATATTATGTCTGCCGGTCATCATCTGCTTGAGCTGATCAATGATGTGCTTGATGTTGCGGTTCTGGAAAGCGGCAAGATCAAGCTTGATATGGACAGGGTCTCGCTCAAGGATGTGATCAACAAAGCCCTTAATCTTATTGTTTTACGGGCGAACCAGAAACAACTGAATATCAGTCAGGTTAAGGTTTCTGATGATTTCTTTATACAGGCGGATGAGCGCCGTGCCGTACAGATTTTTGTTAACCTGCTGAGCAATGCGGTAAAATTCACCCCGGATTACGGCGAAATCGGTCTTCGGGTTGTGAAGGTAAATTCATCGATGATTGCCGTGACCGTCTGGGATACAGGGATTGGAATCTCTGAGGATCAACATGAACTGGTTTTTGAGAAATTCCATCAGGCCACGGATAATATTTATTCCCGCAAAGAGGAAGGGACCGGCCTTGGGCTTCATATTTCCCAGCATCTGGCGCAACAGATGGGCGGTAATATTGTTATGAAAAGTGTTGTCAGTGAAGGGTCCGAATTCACCGTGACCTTCATGCTTCACGAATAGACTTTAATTAATAAACTGCTCGTTCAAAATTCTTTCTTCCAGTGTATGATGGCTGTCAAACAACAGATTTATTTTAATTGATCTGTCCTGTTTGATGTTCACTCTGGTAATATGGCGAACTTCCAAAGTATCCGCAACCGCACTTACAGGCCGTTTTTCCGGGTGGATAACCTCGAAAGTGACGACGGAATTCTGGGGCAACAAGGCACCTTTCCATCGTCTTGGGCGAAAGGCACTGATCGGGGTCATGGCCATGATTTCTGCCTTCATAGGGATAATCGGCCCATGAGCAGACAGGTTATAGGCTGTACTTCCCGCAGGGGTTGACAGCAAAATACCATCACAGACCAATTCCTCCATCCTGACTTTGCCATCCACCAGAATGCGTATTTTTGCCGTTTGCCGGGTCTGGCGCAACAGGGATACTTCGTTAATGGCAAGGGCTTCGATCATTTCTCCGTTCTCGGTCTCAGCGGTCATACGCAGGGGATGAAGGGTGACGGAGGTTGAGGCCTTGATACGGTCCATCAGACCATCTTTATGATAATCATTGAGCAGGAAGCCGACAGTGCCTTTGTTCATTCCAAAAATAGACGCCTTGTGGGGCATAATGTCATGGATAAAATGGAGGATAAAGCCGTCCCCGCCAAGCACCACGACAACATCGGCTTCATTAACGGGAACAAAGTCGTAACATTCCTTCAGAGCCGTCGCCGCCGCTTGCGCGGTCTGCGTATCAGATGCGACGAGGGCTATTTTTTGATTGTCTTTGGTCATGCCCTAGAATATAGCGCCGCCAGTGGCTTCCGCAACCCATTTCTGAATTGTGTGGAGGGCCTTTTTGCGGTCAAGTTTTTTGAAATACTCAAAGGCCTCGGCAACTTCTGTATCAGAAAGGCTGGTGTCAACATTCTGTGCTGCACGGGTCAGTTCATAAATGGTCAGGAAAACACTCCGGTCAATACCTGCCGCGCAACAGGAAACGGCCAGAGCCTCCGCGCCCCTGTCATAGAGAAAAGACCGCATGATTTTATGGGGAATGGAAATCAATTTGGCAAAACCGATTTCAAACAGCGATGACTGCCCCTGATTTAAGCATTTCATGAGGAAAGCCGGTGTCAGCTTCCCGGCCTTATGTAATTTGTTAACCAGAAGAATTTCGGATTTTTCCCTGGTGACCTGACTTCCGCCTTCCTGGGCGACTTCCTGAATGGCGCTGTTCAGAAAATTGTCAATTTCCATCTCGCTCATATTCAGCTTGGTTAGTATTGACTGTTTCAGGCTCTCTGATACCCATTGATACATCTTGGCGGTCATTTCCTTTGGCAGGTCCGGGCGTTCAATGAGAGGGGGCTGGATCGGAATATTATTTTTGGATTTTTCAACAAGGTCCGCCAGAGATTTGTCGCCAATTTTTGCATCACGATTACTCAAGAGTACGATCAGCGTTTTATCGTTGCCAACCGTGACCAGTTCCCGGCATACATCGGATGATAACTTTTCCCGGCCTGCGATACTTAACTGATGCTGGGCACTTTTATGGCGGATGATCTTAACCAGTTCCTTGTCAGACAATAATTCGCTGAGTTTAAGGATGGGGCAGGCTACTTCAATCTGGTCATTGGCCAGCAAAATAATCAGATCAAGCGGGGCATTCTCATCCTCGGCCAATCGATCAGCCAGTTTCTGCCGGACGTTCATTTCAACATTGGTCAGAAGCTTTTCAAGGATTTCCGACATGAGCTCCAGGCTATTGGGCGTCATGTCCGTATGGCGGCGTTCCAGAAAATCAGTAATTTTTTTAAATAATTCTGAGCGGCTACCGGCCTCGCGGTCATACGCCAGCTTGAGAAGGCTGGATATTTCCTGTGTTATTTCCGGTTCATTGGGTGCCATAAAAAACCTTCTAACTCTCTGTACTTATTAAGAAAGCACAGTAATCTTTACCTTTACGTAAGCTATACGTTAAACGCTACTGACGCAATAGTAATTATCAACTGATTAATTTGAGGTAAATTATTATGATAAAAGTATTTTACTTAATAGGTGAGGGGGAGGGTCAGATTTTCAGCAGGATATTAAAGGTATCATCAAGGGTTTTAAGGACGGATGCGTTGGCTTTATAGGCTTGGCTGGCACGGGTCAGTTCACCGATCTCGGCAGGCAGGGAAACATTAGGGACATTGACAAAGCCTTTTGCGCTGGACAGGGGGGATGTGGGATCAAACAGGGTCAGGCTTGCGGGGGATACCGGGATAACCGTTGCCCGGACACCGCCGGTTCCCGTGGTGGACTGCTCTACCCGTTTCGGGGTATAGCCTGCACTGAAAACCAGCCCGGAGGGGACACTGCCTTTGGGTGTTGAGGTTGTTTGCGCATTGACAATATTTTCTGCCGCCACGTTAAGTCGGACGCTGGAGGCGATCAATCCGGAAACACTTGTCTGTATAGCCTTGAACATTCCGTTCTTTCTTTTGAATAGGCATATCTGCTCGATTCCCCAGACTATATTCAAGGAAGTCTAATATTATCTTAACAAAAGATAAAGATTGCGGCTTATGGGCGGGCCGCCTTGGCAAGGGCATGGGCAAGATTGAGTGATCCCTGGAGGCGGTTCTCAATCCTGGACCATTTCCGCACATACACCAGCCGATGATCGGTACGCAGTTTGGTGATCGTGGATTGATTGCTGATAAATTCGATCAACCCTGCCGGATTGGCGAATTTTGACCCCCGGAAGGTAACAATGGCCCCCTTTGGTCCGGTGTCAATCTTCTCAATCCCGGCCAGACGGCAAAAATGCTTGATCAGAATAATTTTCAGTAGATGCTCCACTTCCTCTGGCAGGTCGCCGAAACGGTCGATCAGTTCCGCGCCAAAGGCGTCAATATCCTGCCGCCCTTTCAGTTCCGCAAGCCTACGATAGAGCGACATGCGTAAATTCAAATCCGGGACATAGCTTTCCGGAATCAATACGGCGGCCCCCACATTGATTTGCGGTGACCAGACACCGGAAATCTCATCATCGGTGATGCCGCCCCTGGCCTCGGCCACGGCTTCTTCCAGCATCTGCTGGTATAGTTCCATGCCCACTTCCTTTATATGGCCCGACTGTTCCTCGCCCAGCAGGTTGCCCGCGCCGCGAATGTCAAGATCATGGCTGGCGAGGGTAAATCCGGCGCCTAATGTATCAAGGGTCTGTAAGACCTGAAGGCGTTTTTCGGCCTGTGCCGTGGGCATCCGGCGCGGCGGCAGGGTCAGATAGGCATAGGCCCTAACCTTTGAGCGGCCAACCCGGCCCCGGAGCTGATAGAGCTGCGACAGGCCGAACATATCCGCCCGATGAATGATCATGGTGTTGGCGGTGGGAATATCCAGCCCGGATTCAACGATGGTGGTGGAAATCAGCACATCATATTTGCCGTCATAAAAGGCATTCATGACATCCTCAATCTGGGTCGGGGCCATCTGGCCGTGGGCGGTGACGGTTTTTACCTCCGGCACATGTTCGCGCAGCAGATCCTCAATTTCTTTCAGGTCGGATACGCGCGGACAGACATAAAAACTCTGCCCGCCCCGGTAATGCTCCCGAAGCAAAGCCTCACGTATAATCATACTGTCCATTGGCAGGACAAAGGTGCGTATCGCCAGTCGGTCCACCGGCGGCGTGGCAATCAGGCTCAGGCCGCGCATGCCGCTCATGGCCAGTTGCAATGTACGCGGAATGGGGGTTGCGGTCAGGGTCAGCACATGAACATCATTTTTCATTTTCTTCAGGCGTTCCTTATGGGCAACGCCGAAATGCTGTTCCTCATCAATGACAATCAGCCCCAGATTTTTAAAGGACACCGACTTTCCCAGCAGGGCATGGGTGCCAATGACAATCTCGCAGGTGCCTGCTGCCAGTTCCGCACGGGTCAGTTTCTGATCTTTTGCGCTGACCAGACGGGACAGATGGCCGATTTTCACCGGCAGGCCGCGAAAACGGTCGGTAAAGGTCTTGTAATGTTGACGCACAAGAAGGGTTGTCGGCGCAATGATTGCCACCTGAAAGCCCTCCATCACACCAAGGAAGGCGGCGCGCAGAGCGACCTCTGTCTTGCCAAAGCCCACATCACCGCAGATCAGCCGGTCCATGGGTTTGCCACTGCCAAGGTCGGTGACCACATCGGCAATGGCGCGCAGTTGATCATCGGTTTCCGTATAGGGGAAACGGGCGCAGAATTCGTCATACAGCCCTTCCGGCGGCTGTATGATGGCCCCTTTGCGTAAAGCCCGCTGGGCGGCGACCTTGATCAGCTCATCGGCCATGTCCCGGATGCGTTTTTTCAGCTTGGCCTTACGTCCCTGCCATGCCACGCCGCCCAGCTTGTCCAATTGCCCGTCACTACCTTCGGAGCCGTAACGGCTTAATATCTCTATATTTTCCACCGGAACATAGAGCTTGTCCCCGCCGTGATAGGTCAGATGGACACAGTCATGGGACGCGCCGTTCACGTCGATGGTGACCAGATTTTCATAGCGGCCAATGCCGTGATCCATATGGACCACCAGATCGCCGGGGGTGAGGGCGGAGGCTTCCTGAATGAAATTTTCAGCCTTGCGGGATTTACGGGCCTTGCGCACCAGACGGTCGCCAAGAATATCCTGCTCGGATATGATCGCCAGTCCGTCGGTTTCAAACCCGTGTTCCAGCGGCAAAATAATCAGGCCGAGGGTATCTTTGGGCAGGGCTTTATGGCTCGCCCAACTGTCCATAATCTGATGCCGAACCATGCCATGTTCGGCCAATACCACCGCTAACCGGTTCTGCGAGCCCGCACTATAGGAAGCGATCAGAACTTTACGGTCTTTGGCCTGAAGGGCTATGCAATGTTGGCGCAGGCTGTCATAGACATTTACTTTCTGATCGGTTCTTTCGGGGGCGAAATCCCGCCCGATATGTCCGTCAAGCACCATATGATTAACATCAGGCGGTGCGTTGAAGGCGGAAAATTGATGAATCTTGCGGTCTTCGCACAGGGCTTGCCATTGTTCCGCCGTCAGGTAAAGCTTTTCCGGCGGCAGGGGCTTATAGGCCGCCATGACCCCTTTGGTGGTTTGTTTCAGAGCCTGTTTGCGGGTCTGATAATAATCCGCTATGGCCGCCAGACGGTCGGAAAAGGCCTCGCTGGTCAGACTGTCCATGGTGACCGGACATTGGGGCAGATAGTCAAACAGGCTTTCCAGTTTGAAATGAAAATAGGGCAACCAATGTTCCATGCCCTGATGCTTGCGGCCTTCCTTGACCGCTTCATAGAGGGGGTCCTGATCACGGACGGTGCCGAATTCACGCACGTATGCGCCGCGAAACCGCCGGATGCTGTCCTCGTCCAGAATGACCTCGCTCATGGGGACGAGGGAGATTTCGTCAATCTTGTCTGCCGTACGCTGGCTGATGGGGTCAAACAGACGCATGCTATCGATCACATCGCCCCACAGGTCGATACGAACCGGATTTTCCTGACCCGAGGGGAAAATATCAATCAGGCCGCCGCGAATGGCAAAATCCCCATGTTCGACCACGGTGCTGGACCGGGCATATCCGTTGCGGCTGAGATAGGCAGACAGCTTGTCCACATCTATTTTATCACCGATTCGGGCCAGAAAGGCATGATCCTTGAGCGTATCCCGCGCCGGGATCATTTGGGTGGCCGCATTGATGGTGGTGATAACCAGCCTCTTTTTTGGGGCCTCTCCGGTCAGCCTGCTGAGGGTGGTCATACGCCGGGCGCTGATATCCGGGTTGGGCGATACCCGATCATAAGGCAGGCAGTCCCACGCCGGAAAAGTCAATATTTCAATGTCCGGCGCGAAGAAATGCACCAGTTCCGCCAGATTGTCCATGCGGTGATCATCGCGGGCGATATGGAGCAGGACATCGGCATCGCTTTTCATGACCTGCGCCATGAATAGCGCATCCATGCCTTCCGGTGCGGCGGCAATCTGCAGGGGGACTTCGGCAGTTATGAATTGACGATTTTTATTCACTTGATGATCTTGAGATAATCCAGAGCCTGTAACATATCCATGACGTCATTTTGCAGATGGGCGGGCGCAGGGGTGTCTTTGGTAATCCAGGCGACAATCCGGCCATCCGGTTCCCGAAGCAGATTCTCATAACGGTCCAGCTGATCCTTGTCCAGCTTGCCTAAATGGGTGTCGGCAAAATGACCCAGCAGAATATCTGCCTCCTTGATCCCCCGGTGCCAGCTCCTGAATTTCAGGCGTTTGCGGCGGGTTTCAAGGGATTCACTGGCGTCTATTTCCGGTTCAATAAATCCGGGGGCATCAAATGAGGGCATTGTCGTTTCATTCTACAATTAAATCTATTATATTACTGATAGGAAAAAACCCAACGTGAAGCAAACATAAAGTCATGCGCCCGGAAATATTATATCCTTTTTTTGCCGATACCATCAGCCTGCCCGGTGTGGGGGGCCGTATTGCGAGCCTGCTGGAAAAAATTGTCGGGCGCAAGGTTCTGGACCTTTTCTGGCATTTTCCGGTGGATATTATTGATCGCCGGTCCAGTCCGGCGCTTATCGATATTAAATATGACCAGATTGTCACGGTAAAGGTGACCATCGGCAGCCATGACATTCCGCCAAGGGGCAGCAAGCGGCCTTATCGGGTATGGTGCCATGATGATACGGGTAAGCTTCAACTGATCTTTTTTCACGCACGCGGTGATTATATCAGGCGGCAATTGCCAGAGGGCGAAGATCGTCTGATCAGCGGCAAGGTGGAGGTCTATAACGGCGGGCTGCAAATGAGCCACCCGGATTATATGCTGTCCCCGGATCAACAGGATGAAATTCCGGCGGTGGAGCCGGTCTATCCCCTGACCGCTGGTATCAGCGGCAAGGTCATGGCCAAAATCGTGCACGGGGCCATCGAAAGACTGGTTGATCTGCCCGAATGGCAGGACAAGGCCCTGATAAAACGTGAGGGCTGGCCCACATGGTTTGACGCCATGACGCAAATCCATAATCCGGCAAGTGCTGCCGACCTGCTGCCCGAAAGCCCGGCACGTATGCGGGTGGCCTATGATGAGTTTCTGGCCAATCAACTGGCGCTGGAAATCATGCGGATGCAGAATCGCCGCAAAAAAGGCCGCGCACTTACGGCCAAGGGTCATTTGAAAAAACAGCTTCTGGATAACTTGCCTTACGACTTGACCGGGGCGCAGGCGGAAAGTCTGCTGGCCATTGAACAGGATCTGGCCCAGCCCTACGCCATGATGCGATTGCTTCAGGGGGACGTGGGCAGTGGCAAAACGGTGGTGGCTCTGCTGGCCATGTCGGTGGCGGTGGAAAGCGGCGCACAGGCGGCCATGATCGCCCCGACCGAAATTCTGGCCCGTCAGCATTATGCCAGCCTGAGCCAGATGACAGAGGGTATGGACGTCACCATCGCTATCCTCACCGGGCGGGACAAGGGCAAGGCGCGGCAGAAGCTCCTGACGGCGTTAGAGGCCGGGGAGATTGATATTCTGGTGGGCACCCATGCTTTGTTCCAAAAAGATGTGATCTATCATGATCTGGCCTTTGTGGTCATTGATGAACAGCACCGGTTCGGGGTTGAACAGCGGCTGGCCCTGTCGGCTAAGGGGCGGGGGGCGATGGATGTTCTGGCCATGACCGCAACCCCCATTCCGCGCACCCTGACCCTGACGGCTTACGGTGATATGGATGTGTCTCAGCTCTATGAAAAGCCGCCGGGGCGACAGTCGGTGGATACAAGAACCATTCCCTTAGGCCGCTTGGACGAGGTGGTGCAGGGTATTCGCCGGGTCATTAAATCCGGCACCCGCGCCTTCTGGATATGTCCATTGGTGGAAGAATCCGAAGTCCTTGATCTGGCCGCAGCCGAGGAGAGATTTCGCCATCTGGGACAGATTTTCGGGGACAGGGTTGGACTGGTGCATGGCAAGATGAAACCAAAGGATAAAGATGCGGTCATGGAGCGGTTCGTGCGCGGCGATATTGATATTCTGGTGGCAACCACGGTGGTGGAGGTGGGGGTTGATGTGCCCGAAGCCACAATTATGATCATTGAACATGCGGAAAGATTTGGCCTGTCCCAATTGCATCAGCTTCGGGGCCGTGTCGGGCGCGGGCCTGAAAAATCAACATGCCTGCTGCTTTACGGTGCCTTGGGGCAGGGGGCGGCAAAGGCGCGGCTTAAAATTATGCGGGAAAGTGATGATGGGTTCCTGATTGCCGAGGAGGATTTGCGGTTGCGCGGGGCCGGGGAATTGCTGGGCACCCGGCAAAGCGGTATGCCGGACTTTAAGGCGGCAAGCCTTGAGGATCACGGAAAGCTCATTCCCATGGCGCGGGATGATGCCCGCCTGATCCTTGAAAAAGACCCGGAATTGAAAAGCGCGCGCGGGAAGGCACTCAGGATTCTGCTCTATCTGTTTGAGCGGGACGAAGGGGTTAAATATCTGACCTCAGGATGAGGGCTCTTCCTTGATTGGCATATTGCCGGGGTCCACAAGCCCGGCGGAGATGACATATTTTGCGCCCTCGTCCGGGGTCATATCGAGCCGGATAATATCTTTTTTGGGCACAAACAACAGAAATCCTGATGTGGGGTTTGGCGTTGTGGGCAGGAAGACATTAACGACATCATCGGCCATTTTGCGCTGTATTTCGCCTTTATTTTCGCCGGAAATAAAGGCGATGGCCCACAGGCCTTTACGCGGATATTCGATCAAAACCACTTCCTGAAAACTGCCCTTATTTTCCGAGATTACCGTTTCAAAAATCTGTTTCAGGGTGTTATAGACGCTGCGTACCACAGGCATATGGTTGAGAATTTTCTCACCAATACGGATCAGAGTTCTGCCTAAAAAATTGGCGGCGAAAAAGCCCAGAACAGTGAGCATGAGAAACAAAAAAACCAGCCCGATACCCGGCAGAGGGAAAGGCAGGTAGGTTTCCGGATTATAGGCCGCCGGAATAAGAGGCTTTACATTGCGGTCGATAAGATTGATGAAGGCCAGTGCCAGATAAATGGTAATGCCCACAGGAGAGGCCACCACAAGCCCGGTTATGAAATAAGTTCTCAACCGTTGCAGAAAACTTTTTTGCGGCTTGCTAGGTGGTGTATCAGGCATTTTTTTATCCGAAAATCAGGGTTTATCTTATTGGCAACATATAGATATTCAATATGTCCGCAATATGTCTTTTATAATGTTTTGCTATACATACGGTAATTCTTATACCGCCAGCATCCAATGGTTTCCAGCATCTTTGACAGGCGGGTGTTTTCTTCCAGAACCCAGGATAGTTCCGCATGGGTACAGCCGGCCTTTTCCGCCTGAATTCGGCATTCTTCAATCAGGGCAAAGGCCATGGCACCGCCCAGCGCGGTATTCTGAAATTCCTTACGCACCCCCATCAGAGGCACCCGCACGGTTTTATAGCGGGGATTTAATTTAAGCCGCCAGAGCAGTTTTAATATGCCAAAAGGAAACAAATTCCCGTCCAGATCAGCAATGATCTCATTGAGGTTGGGCAGGGTGACCATCATGGCCATGGGCACACCGTCATATTCGGCGATATAGGTAAAATCCTCCCGGATCAGGAGTTTCATATCCTTGACCGCCTTGTTCAACTCGGCCTCGGTAAAAGGCAGGGCCATCCAGTTATCGGTCCAGGCGTCATTGAAAATATCGAGGATGATCCTAAGGTCTCTGGTATAATTTTTCATATTGATCCGCCGCAAACGGACCTTGCCGTCGCGCATGCTGCGTTTGACCAGTTTGTCAATGGTGGGCGGCAGGATGGGCCGGTTAAATTTCAGGTAATAGGCCCATAAATCCTTGACCTTTTCCATGCCGTACCCGGTCATCAAATCCTGATAATAGGGCAGGGCGTGGTTCATCATCAGGCTGGGCGGGGTATCAAATCCCTCCACCAGCATACCGGCTTCCTCATTAATGGATAGGCTGAACGGCCCAATCACGCTGGTGCGCCCTTCTGATTTCAGCCACGCGCTGGCGGTATCCATCAGGGCCGCCGCCGCCGCCGGGTCATTGATACATTCAAAAAAACCAAAATGGCCGATTTTTTCATCATGCTGTTGCTCGACAAGGTCATCAATCTGGGCCGATATACGCCCGACGACCTCATTTCCCTTGTATGCCAGCCAGAATTTGGCGCGGGCATGCTCAAAATACGGATTTTTATCCTTATCCAGATTTTCCAGCCGTTCCATAATGATGGGGGGCACCCAATTGGGATCATCCTTATATAAGGCCCAGGGCAACATAACAAAGGCTTTGAAACCTGTTTTATCGGTCACCTCTTTGATGGTGATGGCTGATATCATATGAGATGTCCCTTGTATTATTTTATTCTTCTGTGAGCAGGATGAAGCTTACGCCTGTGAGGAAAAACAGTAAAAATGGTAACCAGGCGGCCACGATCGGCGGCACCGCGCCGTATTGGCCTAATGCGACAAAAAGATTGTTAATGACGAAATAGCCAAAACCCATGGCCCCGGTGAGCGCGATACGGCCAAATAAATTGCCGCCCCGGTGCAAGCCAAAGGCCGCCAACCCCGCCAGAAGCGGCATCAGCAGGGTGCTGAGCGGGGCGACGAATTTCTGATAGAGCATGGTTTCAAAGCTCGCGGTATTATGGCCTTCCTTGCCCAGTTGGGCTATAGCAGTGCGTAGCCGTTGCAGGCTGATTTGATCCGGTTTAAGGGCCAGCGCGATGAAACGCTGGGGCGGAATATCCGTATCCCAGACCAGATTTTCCATCGGCGTCACTTTCAGGGTGCGCAGGTTAAAATCCTTAACCTCGAACAGGGTCCATTTGCCGTCCCGGTACACCGCAAAGTCGGCCTTGATCAGGGAGGTAATGCGTTTGTCCTTGTCCCGGATATACTGTGTCACCTTGTCCAGAAGCAGGATGCTGCCATTGCGGCTGGCACTTTCCGCCTTGATCAGGTTATTGCCGTCATTGACCCATGTGTCATAGACCGTATCCGGCGCAGGCGGCAGGTCGGCGGCATATTTGTTTTCTTTCCAGTTTCTAAGCTCCGCCTTGGCGCTGATGGTGACCGTTTCGGTGAATACAAAATGTAGAGAGGCAATGAGCAGGGACATGAGGATCATGGGGGTAATTATGCGAAAGGCTGACCATCCGGCGGATTTCATGATCACAATTTCGCTATGAACATTCAATCCCGCCAGACACATGATCGATGCCAACAGGGCGACAAAGGGCGAGAATAGCGACAACAGGGTCGGCGTACGCAGGGTCACATAATGCCAGAGGTCGGAATATACCGCCCCTTCACCGGCCATAATATCATCGGATTCAGACAGGAGGTCCAGCATTTGCAGGGTCGCCACCAAGCCGACCAGAATGACGATATAACGGCTGGCAAAAAGTTTTGCCAGATATATATCCATGCTTCCCGGGTTAAAAAAACCACCCAAGTGGTTGGAAAATTTAATGAATCTTTCCATATCAGTTGGCCGCCCTTAACCGGCTGACCATTCGGATGATGGCACTTACCGTAATATCATAGATGATCTCAATCTTCCTGAGCGGCATGCCGCCAACCTTATAGGTGCCGATATAATAGAATCTGGCGGTCAGTAAAACAAAAATTGCCGTGGGTAACCAGATGGCCATTAAGGGGGATATATCACCGGTGGCCGAAAAATTAAGACCAAATTCCAGAATCTTGTGGTAGGTGAGCAGGATCACGATCCCCACTGTAATGCCCAGTGCCCGTCCTGACCGCTTGGCCACCAGCCCCAGCGGTATGGCCAGAAAGGGGACAATCAGAATGGACAGCGCGCGCGCCGTTCTTGAATGAAGGGTAGCAATGATGGCGGGGTCATCGCTCTTTCGTTTATCCCACAGCTCCACGATGGTCATTTCCTTGGCTTCCTCGCCCCGGTCGCGGAAAGTGGCAAAGTTTGGTACATCAATGGGCAGGTCATGGATGTCAAAATTGACAATATTGGGCCGGCTTCGGGTCAGGTCAAGGTCAATCAAGGTGCCGTTTTCAAGGCGCAGGATCAGATAACGCTTATCGGGGGAGACAAAAAAGCTGCCCCTTTCCGCATTGATGGACTGGATGCGGCCATCCTGCTGTTCCTTCTGGGCAAAAATCTGGATCAGTTCCCGGCCTGAATTTCTGGATTCTTCGATGCGCAGGGTCAGGCCATCGCCAAGGTCGGTGAATTCCCCGGCCTTGATGCTGGCCCCCAGTGCGCCGCTGCGAATGTCAAAGACCAGCCCCTGATAGGTATAGCGGCTGTAGGGCTGGACAAAGCCGACGACGATCACATTGACGATCAGCAAAAAAACCGCCACATAGAGGCTGGGCACGATAATCCGGTTCAGGCTGATCCCTGCCGCCATCATGGCATCCAGTTCGCTGTTCAGGGCCATCTTGCGAACCGCCAGCAGAACGCCCAGAAACATGGACAGGGGCAGGACAAGGGTCAGATATTGCGGCATCAGATTGCCCAGCATGCGCCAGACTATATCAATAGGTCCGCCTTGATTGATTACAAAATCGAAAAGACTGAGCATTTTTTCCAGCAGCAACAGCAATGCGGATATGCCCAAAGTGACCAGAAGAGGCACTATGGTCTCACGCAATATATATTTATCAATTTTTTTCAGCATTTAGTCGCTTTTGGTCTGGATTTAGCCTGATTTCACGCTTATAGCATTTAGGGTACGAAGTTAGTAAATATTTTTTTGCCAAATAAGCTGAATTTTGTGGTTTTTATTAGGCTGAATGTGAAAAATCGTTGAATAATCAAAATAAATAAGCGGGAAGTATTGTCGTTGGGAATAATTGCCATATTGAGTAGCCCGTCCTCTTTCACAGAGAATGGTGAAATGGATAAAATCCGGGCGGTCATTTCCGAGGGGACCGGGATTTTCCATTATGAGGTGGAAAAGCATAAAGATATTGCCGAAGCGTTAGGCCGGTTCAGTCAGGTTGATGTGGATGTCATCGCTATTCTGGGCGATCGGGCCTTAACCTCGGCAACTTTTGAACATATTCTGGAAAAAGACCTGCTGAAGAGTAAAGACATTCCGCTGGCAATTTTGCCTGCCGGGGATAATAATATTGTTGCGGAAAATTTCGGGGCAAGCAGATCTGAGCCTCATAAGGCATTGAAAGATTTGCTTGAGTTTCACCGAAAGGGAAGATTGCTGGACAATATAACCGAATGTCCCCTGCTCAAGCTGGAGGGGGTTCGGGGGGTTGGCTATCTGTACGGCCTTTTCTTTTGCGCAGGCAAGATCATTGAAAAGCAGAGCCTGTTCAGGCGGAAAATATCTCCCAGGGGGGTCTTCTTCCGTTTCCGTAACTGGTTGAATATTATCAGTCTTGTTCAGGGGGCTTATCGACAGGCCATGGGCAAACAAAAGCTGGAAGATGCTATCCGCATTAACCGTAATCAGCGGGGCGCTGTTGTGGGCAGTTATTTTATGCTGTTGATTTCAACCTTGAACAAGGCCTTTTGGGGCGTTTCCATCGGGCAGGCAAAAAGACAGGACAGGGCGCATTTTATCAGTGTTGAGAATACGTCCAAGGCCATTCTGGAAACCGGAAAGCTGATGCTCAGGGGGAATTATGACGGCATTGACCATGCGGGCAATATCATTGCCGAAATTCAGCATGCCCGAATAGTGCTAAAAACCCCGTTTGTCCTTGATGGCAGTTATTATGAGGCCGATGACACTGGCGAATTATTCGTCACCGTCACCGACAGTCTGAAATTTATCCAGTTAGGTTAGAGCCTCTGGGCAATTAAGGCCTGAGTGTTAGCCTGGTTTATTTCTCAGATGTTCTTTCACGGATCATTTGTGCCACAGGGGTATAGCCGTGTTTGGCTATCATTTCACCGGCCTGACTGAAAACTTCTGGTGATCCTTTGATGCCAAATCCATCGACCAGCCTGTTTAGAAAGGCAAAGAGTGAGACGATATTGATTATATCTTCAATAGTCTGGTCTGACCAACCTGCCTTGCGCAGGCTGTCAGTATCCTCCTGTATGATGGCCCCTGGATATAGGGTCAGTTTGGATGCATATTTTAGCACAGGGTCCATTCGTTTGTCTTTTAGGGTACCATTTTCAGAATCAGAAATAATTTCTTTGTCTACGCCGGAATTAGCCAGAACAGCCTTATGTGACCCTATGCAATAATGGCAATTATTTAACGTTGAGACATGGACGGCAATCATTTCACGTTCGATGGTTGAAAGTTCAGAATCACCATTCATTATATTTGCTAAAAGCTGTGTGAAGGGGAGGTAATGATCCGGTTTGCGCATAAAAATATCAATAATGCCTCGAAAATCAGAAGAATAGCTGAGTAATGACATAAAAAGTTCCTTATGTTATGGTTGCGTGTATAATGTATTTTATATTACGTTACGAATCGTAATATAATACTAAGTAATTTTTTTGGCAAGCGATTATGAATGATACTGAAATAAAGCGGAAACCCGGTCGTCCCCGTAGCACTGAGGCTTATGAGTCCCTGATAAATGCCACGACACGTCTTATGGAAGTGAAGGCTATTCGTAATATCACCATTGGCGAGATAGCCAAGGAGGCAGGGGTTGGTAAACCAACCATTTATCGCTGGTGGGATTCTAAATGCGCGTTGATAATGGATGCATTCCTGTCGTCAACCGCGCCGCATATTCCTGTTTTGAAATCAGGAACAGCATTGAAAACGCTTGGCCGCCAAATTAGGAGCCTGATCCAGCTTATGAATGGCCGATCGGGCCGAATAGTCGCAGAAATTATTGGTGAGGGACAATCAGACCCTCATATAATGGAAGAATTTCGCAACCGTTTCTTTCAGCATCTTCTTGACCCGTTGCGGGCGGTTATCAATTATGGCATATCAAGTGATGAATTCGATCCGGATCTGGATGTTGAACTTGCGCTTGATCTTATTTTTGGCCCGGTTTATTACCGATTGCTCCTTGGTCATCAGACGCTGGATGCATCTTTTGCGGATCGCTTGATTACGCGGATAGAGGTGCTGCTTGAAAAGTGATATTTTCGTTATGCGATTGCCTGTTGCGATACATTCTGTAGAATACCCAGCCTTTTACCTACAAGGATGAATTTTTCCAGCATAAAGTCAATCTGTGCAAAGTTGTAGGCTACAGCGCATTAAATTCAGGCCATTGATATCAGCCGCAGGCGCGCTATCCGGCTCGATGCTGATAGATTCCGTGTACTGCGCCTAATCCTGTGCGGGCCTGCGAACCCGCGATGCGCTCCACTTAACAAGGGGTATCGACCTTGCGGATGCCGTGCTGACAGTGCGGAACACCAAATGAATAAGTGGTCATTTAAATGCTTATTGACTCCAGTCGGTAATGGCTATTTTGTATGAAGGCCGTATGTTTAAGCGTTTAACCCAAGTTTGAATATGGGGAAAAGTTGAAAAATCAAACCCTTTGCGCGTTAACAGGACATATTGTACCACCCATGTAATGTCGGCGAGCGAATAGCTCTCGCCTACCAGATAATCATGATCTTTAAGTCGTTTCTCTAGCCGTTCAAAGGCCTCATGCAGGATTTTAACGGCAGCTTCAATTTCTTCCGGCGGGAAGCCGTCAAGGCTCTTCCAGTGGAAGGCCACGAGTTCCTTGTCTGGCTCCATCTGCGCATAATGGTCCATATCACTTCTTTTTTTTGTGACCAGACCTGCGCCGCCGTAAACAAAGGTTTTGACACCTTTTACATGAATTTGACCTGCCAGATCGAGCCAGTCTTTCACTTCCTGCTGTTCCGGGGTACTTTGCGGCAGAAAAGATGGCGAAGGGTATTTTTCTTCAAGATAATAGAGAATATCAATGGAATCAGTCACGGGTACACCGTCATCGACCAGTGCGGGCACAAGTCCGTTGGGATGAATGCGGAAATACCAATCCTTTAAATTCTCGCGCTTGACCAGGTTCAAATGATGAGAGGTCCACTTGAGGCCTTTCTCTTCCAGCAGTAATCGTACCCGCATGGAACAATTTGACACGTTGGTATGATAAAGGTGAAGTCCTTTCAGGCTAAGAATTTCCGGATCATCGGATTTTCCAATAGGCATAATATAGCTCCTTGTTAACAATGACAGCATAATCATGCAATCGCTTGCTGTCAATATTAAATGGGGTTATTCAGTTGCGCAATAGATATATTATGAGAATAGCGAGAATTAACAATGGCCCTATATTTGTTCTTTACTTTTATAGGCACGCCCGCTAATTCAGCAGTAATATACGCATAGTTTTCATTGATATTTTGCGGATAGTGCCTTGTTGCGCGGACTTAAATTTTCACTAATATAGGGCGCATACTATGTGACAGGCAAGAAAATATGAATTACACTTGATTATTCAGTAGTAATTTGATAATTTGATGCAAACGTTCGCATTAAATTATTTTTTGTGGTACTTATTAGGCATATGAAACAACAGGTGGGTTAAGGATGATAAAGATTAAACCAGTTAAATCGAACAGGCCTTTGTTTGCCAATGTTTCAATGAATATAAAAAGACATGGAGGGGCAGGGCTATGAACAATATTCTTTTAAAAACGCCAACGGAACTTTATATAAACGGTTCATGGCAGGGCGCAAGTGACGGGGCAACATTTGCTGTATATAACCCGGCGACGGAAGAAGAACTGACCAAAGTGTCAAGTGCCACGGTCCTGGATTGTCTGGTTGCGGTAAAGGCTGCCCATGATGCCGGGAAAGGCTGGGCGGCAACATCGCCGCGTGAGCGCGGGGAAATATTGCGGCGGGCTTATGAATTAATGGTGGAGCGCAAGGACTATCTTGCCCGGTTGATCTCGTTGGAGGAGGGGAAGACCTATGCTGAGGGGCTGGGCGAAGTGGCCTATGCTTCCGAGTTCTTCAGGTGGTATTCCGAAGAAGCACCCCGGAATCTGGGACAGTTTTCCCGGTCGCCCGCTGGTGCTAATAATCTAATGACACATCATAAGCCGGTCGGGGTTTGTATATTGGTGACGCCGTGGAATTTTCCAGCGGCCATGGCGACCCGTAAAATTGGCCCGGCACTGGCGGCAGGATGCACAGTTGTCCTGAAGCCAGCGTCCGAGACACCGCTGACGGCCCTGGCACTAGCAGGATTATTGACGGAAGCCGGTGTGCCTGCCGGCGTTGTGAATGTTGTACCATCCCGGCAATCGGGAAAAGTCGTTTCGGCCATGTTGCAGGATGACAGGGTGCGTAAAATATCCTTTACCGGATCCACCGAAGTTGGCCGGATATTATTGTCTCAGGCGGGGCAGAAAGTCATCAACTGCTCAATGGAACTGGGGGGGAATGCACCGCTTATTGTTCTGGACGACGCGGATATGGATCAGGCCGTTGAAGGGGCCATGGTTGCCAAGATGCGCAATACTGGCGAATCCTGTATCGGGGCTAATCGTATTTACGTGCAGGCCGCGCGCTATGAGGAATTCTCACAGAAATTTACAAAAGAGATGGCGGCTCTGAAAGTTGGGCCGGGGTTGGAGGAAGGGATTGATGTAGGGCCACTGGTTAATGCCAGCACCCGTGACAAGGTTTGCGCCCTGGTTGAGGGCGCCGTTGCGGCGGGGGCAAAGATTCTGATCGGCGGCAAGATATTAAACCGGCCAGGATATTTCTATGAACCAACAGTTCTGGTTAATGTTTCCCCGGACAGTGACATTTTGCACCAGGAGATATTCGGCCCCGTGGCCCCGATTGTGTCCTTTGACAGTGATCAGGAGGTGATCGCATTGGCCAATGATACGGAATTTGGCCTTGCGGCCTATGTATTCGGGAAAAATACGGGCCGGGCTTTGAAAGTAGCGGAGCAGATTGAAGCCGGTGTCGTCGGGGTCAACCGGGGCTTTGTCTCTGATCCGGCGGCCCCCTTTGGCGGGGTAAAACAAAGCGGAATTGGCCGCGAGGGGGCTCATGACGGCCTCAATGAATTTTTGGAAACACAGTATATTGCCGTTGAATGGTAACGGCAACAGAAACATAGTTTTTTAAAGGAATATATAATGGATATTATCATGCCGCAACTGGGCGAAACCGTCGAAGAAGGGACTATACTGGTCTGGCTTAAAAAAGCCGGTGATACCGTGAGCAAGGATGACCCGCTCTTTGAGGTCGAAACTGACAAGGTTACCACAGAGATACCGGCTTCCATGGACGGCGTATTGACGGAAATTCTCGTTGGTGAAGATGAAACCGTGCCCGTCGGGACCAAAGTAGCCGTTCTGACAGGAGAAGGGGAGGAGGTTTCTGTATCAGAGGAAGAGCCCTTAAAAGAGGATGTGATTGCGGAACCGGTTCAGACGGAAGTGGATAGAAAAACTGTCCCCCGGATGGAGAAGGGTGCGGAAAAGTTATCGCCCGCCGTACGGCGACTGCTGGCGGAGCATAATCTTGATATTAACCAGATCAAGGGTGGCGGCGGGCGAATTACCCGTAAAGATATAGAGAATTACCTTGAAGACCATGCCGGAGAGAGCGGGGTAAAGGTTGTTCCGTTCAATCGGCTGCGCCTTAAAACGGCTGAGCGGATGGTAGAAGCAAAAACGACGGCACCACATGTTTTTCAAGGGGTTGAAGTCATATTCGGGGAAATTGAGAAACTGCGTCAGGTCCATAAGTCCGACTGGAAAGAACGTCATGGGTTTTCGCTAACCTATCTGCCGTTCATTGCCCGGGCAACCTGTATGGCCCTTAAGGAGTACGGGAATTTAAATGCCCATCTCAAAGAGAACCGGATGTTAATCCATGACCGGATTAATCTTGGCATAGCCGTGGATTTGGGGCCTGAGGGGCTTATCGTGCCGGTCATTAAAGATGCCGGGACAAAAACAGTGACAGAACTAGCCTGTGAGATGAAGGATCTTGCAGAACGCGCCCGTGGCAAGACATTGAAACCGGATGAGCTTGCCGGAGCGACCTATACCATTTCCAATTCCGGATCCTTCGGGACTTTCTTTACAGCCCCCATTATTAACTTGCCACAGGTGGCGATCATGTCCACAGACGGGGTCGTAAAAAAACCGGTCGTTGTGGAGGATGCGCAGGGTGATTCCATCGTGATCCAGCCGGTCGGGGTAATCGCACAGTCTTTTGATCACCGGGCAATTGACGGGGCCTACTCGGCGTCTTTCCTGAAACAGGTCAAAACACTTCTTGAGCAACATGACTGGTCCGGTGAGTTATAGGACAATCATATGAAAAAAGGGTGTGTGATTGGCAGATCAGAGGATAAAACGTCGTCATGTTATCTTGGGGGCCGGGGCAGTAATGGCCTCGGAATTATTGTCGTCGCCTGTGTCTTTATTACAGGCAGGTGAACCTACTGGAAAGCCTTTGGTTCCTGTCCGTATATTCAGTTTCCCGGGATTACTTAACCTTTTGATCTGGGCCGGACAGGAAAAGAAATTTTTTCAGGCTGAGGGACTTGAGGTCAGTCACGCCTTAACCCGTACCTCCATGGAACTCGTTAAAAAACTGAGTGGGGGGCAGTATGACATTGCGACCTCATCCATTGATAACGTCATTGCCTATAACAGTGGGCAGGGTCAGGTTGCCTTGCCGCGAAAGGCAGATTTTTTCGGTTTCATGAATATCAATAAAAACATGACCCTGTCGCTGATTGTACAGCCAGGCATCAGGGGTTTTGAGGACCTGAAGGGAAAATCATTTGCTGTTGATGCCATTTCCACCGGTTTTTCTTTTGTTCTTCGTAAAATCCTGGAACGGCACGGGCTTGGCGTGGGGGATTACGAACTGGTATCGGTGGGTAATGCCGCAAAACGGCTTGAAAGCCTGAAGCAGGGCCTGTATGCCGGGGCCATTTTGACGCCGCCTTTTAATCAATTGGCTGAAGCCTCAGGGCTGCAAAAACTGGGGTCCAGTCAGGATATTACTGATAATTATCAAGGGACCTGCTTTATTTCCACCCGGCGTTGGGCGGCGAAAAATCCGCAGTGTCTTATGCGTTTTATCCGGGCAATTCTGGCCGTGGAAAACTGGCTTTCCAGCCCGTCCCATCATAACGAGGCTGCGCAAATCCTGCGCCGTCACAATAATGCCATGACAGAGGCCGGTGCGTTAAATGCTGTCAAAGGGCTAGTCAGGGGATTATCACCGGATTTCAATCAGGCGGGTATTGACACGGTTCTGGTACTGAGAGGGCAATATGGCAATAAAGCGAAACCTTTGGGGCAGGCTTCAGACTATATTGATATGTCCTATCTTGAAAATGTCAGAACGGCTGGCTAACTCAAAATTTAGTGAAAAGCAAGAGAGGCGGTGCCATATCAGCACCGCCTCTTTCTGTTTAAAACCTAGCGTTTAACACGACACCAAAGGAGCGGGGCGCGGCGTAAGCCACGGGTCGCTGAAGATTATTTGGTTGCGGCGGGCCGATATTGATAATGTCAGCTTCATTGGTCAGATTCTTGCCAAAGACAGAGAATGACCATGCTTCGTTTTCTGGCTGGTAGGTAATTCGGGCGCCGATTTTGTCTACACCGGGACGCAGACGCTCAGGGACTTCACCAAGATCATCAAATACCCCGCTACGGCCCCGCCAGTCCCCTCTTACGGTGACAATGCTGCCATTGTTTAACTGAATGTCATATTCAGCTATGAAAGTGCCGGTCCATTTTGGCGCATTGTCGGGGCGTGTGCCGCTTATATCAACCAGATCACCGGGACCGAAGGAGACTAATGTTCCACCTTTGAAAGCAGAATCAATGGCAGACATGGTGCCGGTCAGACGGAAGTCCTCGGTTACCTGAAAGACAGCTTCCAGTTCTATCCCGTATACATCTGCGCCTTTGGTATTTTTCACAATCTGGGAGAATCCTTCGCCCTGCGTAATAAACTGGAGGATCTGCATATTAGCGTAAGATATGTAATAGGCGGAGGCATTCAGACGAAACTGGTTGCCGAAATCACCCTTGAAACCAATTTCATAATTGGTAGAGGTTTCTGCGCCGTAAGGCGTCGTCTGATCTTCGACCAGGAAAGGCTCATTCTGGAAACCGCCTGTTTTGTAGCCTGACGAAATCAGGGCGTAGAGCAATTTGGCATCATCCAGTTTATATTCCAGTGTTCCCTTATAGTTAACCTTGCTCCAGCTGCCGCTGGTGGAGACAGGGGTTATAAGGCCGACGGCTTCCGAGGCATTGGTTCCGCAGTTAAACAATCCGCCCGGTGGAAAAAAAGTACAGTCGGCAAAACCTTCAAGAATGGCCCCGCGCCCAAAGCCGAAATTCTGTGATGTATAGTCTTTATTATCCTTGCTCCAGCGAATGCCGCCGGTTGCTGTAAGATTATCGGTAATATCATAACTTACTTCACCAAAGATACCGATGCTTTCTGTCGCTCCCTTGTTGATGCGGGTATTTATGGTATCTATCCGGTTCAGACCAAAGGCATTTTCACCTATGTAGAACCGGTTCTCATCAAGTCGATCCTGACTATCCTGCATGTAATAGAGACCAAAAAGCCAGCGCAGGGCATCACTGGAGGCGTGGTTATCAAGGCGCATTTCCTCGCTGAATATCCAGGCATCATTTTTGTTTTTCTGGAACATGACACTCCGGGGTGTGCCATTACCTTCTACGAGATAATCATTGTTACCATCGATGTAGCCCGTGACAGAGGTCAGCATTACAGATTCATTGATACTATATACCATCTCGGCGGATACGTTGACCATCTCGCGTTTGACAAAGAAATCACCTTCCGAAATTTCAGTTTCCCAGAATTTACATGAATCAAAATAAACGAAAGGGTTGCCGTTATCATCTACCCAGGCGGGATGTGCCGGGCCGAATGACTGGGCAAGGGCACTATTGCCGGTGCCGTCCAGGGTGGGCTGCGTACAATCCGAGGAGCGACGAACAGATGTTTCATCGTCATCCTTGTTGTATTCCACTTTGAGAAAGACCTGAAAGTCATCTGTGGGATTATACAGCAGTGACCCGCGAATGGCGAAGTTTTCTTCCCCGTTCAGGCGTTCACCTGTGGATGTCCGCTTCATGTAACCATCGGTATAATCATAGTTCACCGCAAGGCGGCCAGAAACGGTTTCGCTCAGAGGGCCGCTGACAAAGCCCTCAATTCCAAAGCTGTTGAACGTATCAGCGCTGGCGGTAAAGCCGGCCTCAAATTCATCGGTGGGACGGTTAGTCAGGATATGAATCAGACCAGCCGAGGCATTGCGTCCAAAGGACGTCCCTTGCGGCCCCCGAAGAATTTCCACGCGGGAAACATCGAACATAGCCGGGTTTTTAAGAAAATCCTTGGTGATCACCACATTGTCGATAACTGTTTGCACGGATGAATCGCCTGAGGAACCTTCGCTCTGGGAATTAATGCCGCGCATACTGTATTCATGCTGCATTTTGTTAAATGCGACAAAGGCTCCGCCGGGTGAGAAATCAATAACGTCATTGACAGTAGTGATGCCCTGCGTTCGTAAATAATCATTTGTCATGACATTCACAGAAAGGGCGACATCCTGGATGCTTTCCTCATAACGGCGTGATGTCACAACGATTTCTTCCAGTTCAACCCCCTTTTTTTCGTTGGCGGATGTTGCATCCTCCGCCCTGGCAAAAGACATTGCACTGGTGGCTACAATCAGACCGCCGGCCAATGCCGTAGCACCTGTTAATATTCTGGTTAAAAATATATGTCTGTTAATCATTGGTATATTAGCTCCCATTCTATGTTATCAATCTGTTTTACATAAGAAAATTCTCCTATATTTAAAAAACTAAAGCAGATTTTCAGACTTAAAAGCCGGTAGGCTTGCTGATTGCAAACTTTATCTGGCACCAGTTAAATACTTTAAAAAATTGTTTTCCAAGATATTTAAGAGCGGGCCAATATATAACGTTCGACGATATGCAATCGTTTGCTTAAATAATAGGACAATTAGCATATTAGCATTTATCCAGATATTCAAGATAAATATAGTAATTGGCGAGGGATTCGGTATAGTGCTTTGATGCTAATGCGTAATTTTATAAAAAAACTTGCTTATATTATTTATTTAATATATTAATATTAGTATATTAGAAGCAATCGTTTGCATTTATCTGGTATAAATATCGTATAATAGCCATCTGTTATTGATGGAGTCGACAAGCAGTTGTTGAGGGAAAACAGGTTACGGTTCCGGGTTTTTGTACGGTCATGGTGCTTAAGGTAATAAAAACGGGAGTGTTGTCACATGGGAGACACAAACTTTATATTTACGGTTAATGCGGAGGAGGTTATTTGCAGCCTTCCTGCCGCCACGCCGTTGCTCTATTATCTGCGTAATGACCTGGGTTTGAATGGCCCTAAATTCGGCTGTGGTCTCGGACAATGCGGGGCCTGTACTATTTTGGTGGACGGCGTAGCTACCCGGTCCTGTATTACCGGTGTGGAGGATGTGAAGGGCAGCAAAGTCACAAC